>Ga0180216_1000030_pt1 | contig 238190 bp, 252 predicted proteins | sample eDN3rd37CBELigMG_FD_128879 | JGI IMG/M metagenome (GOLD analysis project Ga0180216, IMG submission 128879) | Enriched Miracle-Growth compost microbial communities from Emeryville, California, USA - eDNA 3rd pass 37_C BE-Lig MG (version 2)... ...
CATCCCGCCTTCGATGACGGCCAGGACGATGGCCCGATTGCGTTGCTGCGCTGCCACGCCCCATCGTCATGGAAACGATGTCCCGACACATGCGGAAACGATGTCCTGAAACCAGACACCGTCCGCCCCTCCATCCGATTACCACCGGCCGCGCCGCTACGCTCGGCACGGAGGAATGCGGATGGTGACGGCAGCAGATCGGGACCGGCCGCGCGGCGGCCCGTGCGCATTCCTCCACCGTCTCGCGACGGCGCTCGACGCGAGCAACAGCTTCATCGAGGTCATGGTCGGGCTCGTCGTCGTCATCGGGGTCACGAGCTCCTCGCGCATCGGCTTCGTCGACCCGGCGCTCGGCGTCGACGCCGTGCTCGTCACGGCGGTGCTCGTCGCGGTCGTCTGGGCGGTCATCGACGGCGGGTTCGTGCTCCTCGCCTCGTGGTTCCGGCAGGGGCGGGTGCGCCGGCTCGCGAGGCGCATCGCCCGCGAGGGGGCGGAGTCCCCCGGGGTCCTCGCCGACATCCACGCGGTCGCGGACGGCTCGATCGCCGACCTGCTCGAACCCAAGGAGCTCGACCGCATCGTCCGGATCGCGGCGCGGAGCGAGGCGATCGCCGTGCGGCCGGTGCGCTTCGGCCGCGAGGACTGGATGTCGGCCCTCGCGACGGCCGTCGCGATGCTGCTCGCGACGCTCCCGCCGATCCTCCCCTTCCTCCTGCCGCTCGCGCAGCCGGTCCAGGTCGCGGTGTCGAACGCGATCGCGATCCTGACGCTCTTCTGGGTCGGGTGGTTCTGGGCGCGGTGGACCGACTACCCGCGGTGGGCCGCGGGGCTCGTCGTCGCCGGGGTCGGCATCGCGATGGTCGCCCTCACGGTCGCCTTCGACGTCGCCTGAGCGATCGCCGCGACGCCCGCGTCAGCGCTCCTCGGACTCGTCCCTCGCCCGCTCCCCCGCCGGCGTGAGCTCCGGCTCGTCCCCAGCCTCCACGGGTCCCGCCGGGAGGCGGCCGGCGCGGCGGTCGACCGCGACCTTGACGAGGCTCGTGAGGACCGCGACCGCCATCGAGCCGAGGATGACGAGGAGCGACATCCAGGTCGGGATCTCGGGGACCCAGTCGAGGTGGTGCCCGCCGTCGATGAACGGCAGCTCGTTGTGCCGCATCGCATTGAGCACGAGGTTGACGCCGATGAACGCGAGGATGAATGCGATGCCGTACTTGAGGTACTGGAGCTTCTCGATGAGGCCGCCGAGCATGAAGTAGAGCTGGCGCAGGCCCATGAGCGCGAAGACGTTCGTCGTGAAGACGATGAACGGGTCGGTCGTGATGCCGAAGATCGCCGGGATCGAGTCGAGCGCGAAGATGACGTTGACGATGCCGAGCGAGACGATGACGAGCAGGACCGGCGTCCACATCTTCTTGCCGTCGATGACGGTCCGCAGCTTCGAGCCGTCGAACTCGTCCGTGATCGGCAGGACCCGGCGCATGAGCCGGACGATCCGGTTCTCGGTCTGCTCCTCCTCCTCATTGCCCGTGAAGGCCTGCTGGTACGCGGTCCAGATGAGGAAGGCGCCGAAGATGTAGAAGATCCAGCTGAAGCTCTGCACGAGGGCGGCCCCGAGCACGATGAGTCCGCCGCGGAAGACGAGCGAGAGGATGATCCCGACCATGAGGATCGGCTGCTGGTACTTCCGCGGCACGGCGAAGGATCCCATGACGAGGAGGAAGACGAAGAGGTTGTCGACCGAGAGCGAGTACTCGGTGAGCCAGCCCGTGATGAACTGTGTCCCCGTCTCGGGTCTGCCGATGAGGAAGATCGTCCCGGCGAATACGAGCGCGAGCGCGACGTAGAAGCCGATCCATAGCGCGCACTCGAGCATCGAGGGGATGTGCGGCCGGCGGTACGCCCAGACGACGTCGAACGCGAGGATGAGGAGCAGGACGATGTACGTCGTGAGCTGGAACCAGAACGGGATCTCCATAGCGCCCGCCACGGTAGCACCGCAGGAGAGGACCACTTGACCACGAGTACGATGCGTGAGATGCAGCTCCTGCGGCGAGTCCTCATCACGGCGGGAGCCGCGCTCATCGTCATCGCCTGGCTCGGGGCCGCCGGCATCGGCGGGCCCTACTTCGGGAAGATCGACGAGGTCTCCTCGAATGACCCGACCGCGTACCTGCCGAGCAGCGCGGAGGCGACCGAGGTGCAGTCGCAGCTCGGCGCATTCCTCGGCGATGATGCGGTGCCGGGCGTCGTCGTCGCGGTCGGCGACACCCCGCTCACCCAGGATCAGCTCGACGGGCTCAGCGCCCTACGAGATCTCCTCGCGGGACAGGAGGGGCTCATCGGCGAGCCGAGCCCCGCGCTCACGAGCGAGGACGGCCGGGCGGTCCAGATCTTCGCGAGCATCAGCACGGAACGCAGCGTCGGGGAGGTCGTCGCCGAGCTCCGCGCGACGATCGCCGAGCACCCGATCGACGGCGTGAGCGTCTACGTGACGGGCCCCGCGGGACAGAGCGGCGATCTCATCGCGGCCTTCAGCGGCATCGACGGTCTCCTCCTCGGGGTCGCGCTCGCCGCGGTCTTCGTCATCCTCCTCCTCGTCTACCGATCGCCCCTCCTGCCGATCCTCGTGCTCGCGACGAGCCTCTTCGCGCTCTGCGCGGCGCTCCTGACGGTCTGGTGGCTCGCGAAGGCCGGGGTCTTCCTCCTCAACGGGCAGATCCAGGGCATTCTCTTCATCCTCGTCATCGGCGCCGCGACCGACTATGCGCTGCTCTACGTCGCACGGTACCGGGAGGCGCTCGCCGCCGACCCTGACCGCGGCCGCGCGACGATCGCCGCCTGGCGCGGCTCGTGGGAACCGATCCTCGCCTCGGGCGGTACCGTCATGGTCGCCCTCCTCTGCCTCCTCTTCAGCCAGCTCGAGTCGAACCGCGGGCTCGGGCCCGTCGGTGCGATCGGGATCGCCTTCGCGATGCTCGCCGCCCTCACGCTCCTGCCGGCGCTCCTCTTCCTCTGCGGGAGGGCCGCTTACTGGCCACGGCGCCTGACCGCGACCGCCGACGGCCTGCCTGAACGGGGGGTGTGGGCGAGGCTCCCGCGATTCGTCGCCCGCCGGGCCCGCCCCGTGTGGATCGTCACGGTCGTCCTCCTCGCCGTCGCCGCGCTCGGCATGCTGCGCCTCGACGCCGACGGGGTCGCCTCGAGCGAGCTCGTGCTTGGCGAGCCCGAGGCGAGCACCGGTCAGGAGCTCCTCGCCGATCACTTCCCGGGCGGCTCGGGCGCCCCCGTCCTCGTCCTTGCCGAGGAGTCGGCGCTCCAGGACACCGCCGACGTCCTGCTCGCGACGGACGGCATCGCCTCGGTCGCCGTCGTCGCGGCCGACTCGCCGAGCGGGACGGCACCCGTCACCGCGGACGGCATCGGGGCGGTCGGCAGGCCCGGCGCTCCGGCACCCGATCCGACTGTCGTCGACGGCCGCGTGCTCCTCCAGGGCACGCTCGACGTCGCCGCCGACAGCAGCGAGGCGGAGGCCCTCGTCGCGGGGCTGCGGGCCTCGCTCGCCGGTGAGGCGCTCGTCGGCGGCACGACCGCGATCGCCCTCGACACGAACGCGGCCGGGATCCACGACCGCACGCTCATCATCCCCATCGTGCTCGCCGTCATCCTCGTCATCCTCGGGCTGCTGCTGCGCGCGATCGTCGCCCCGATCGTCCTCATCGCGACCGTCGTCCTGTCCTTCGCCGCGACGATGGGCGTCTCCGCGCTCGTCTTCGAAGGGGTGCTCGGGCTTCCCGGCGCCGACCCGGCCGTGCCGCTCTACGGCTTCGTGTTCCTCGTCGCGCTCGGCGTCGACTACAACATCTTCCTCATGAGCCGCGTCCGCGAGGAGGCGCTCGGCCACGGCGCCCGCGAGGGTATGCGGCGCGGACTCGCCATCACGGGCGGGATCATCACCTCGGCCGGGCTCGTCCTCGCGGCGACCTTCGCGGCGCTCGCGGTCCTGCCGATCCTTTTCCTCCTCCAGCTCGCGTTCATCGTCGCCTTCGGCGTGCTGCTCGACACGCTCGTCGTGCGCTCACTGCTCGTGCCAGCGCTCGGTCAGGAGCTCGGCCGCGCGATGTGGTGGCCGTCGCGGCGCATCCGCTGAGCGCTCAGCGAGGCGCCGGGAGGAATGCGCGCCTGCGGCCCGCCTCAGAGCCGCTCGCCCGGCAGCCGCCCCGCCTGGGCGAACCACGAGCGCAGCTGCGCCTCGTCGAGCTCGTCGTCCTGCCGGATGTCGAGGTAGCGGACGGCGGGGTGCTTCGAGGCCTTCGGCGGCTCGGGGTCGAGGTCGACGCCGCGGTGGAAGGCGATCTGGACGTAGTGCGTGAAGCAGCGGAACGACAGCTGCCACGTCGCACCGTCGACGCCGTAGAACGGCTGGTTCCAGCGGACCATCTTCTTGACGCCGGGGATCTCCCCCTCGATGAGCTCGTCGAGGCGCTGCCCGATCGCGCGCTTCCACTCCGGCATCGCCGCGATGTACGCCCGGACGGGCTCGGGGCCGTCGCCCTTCGGAATCTGGGGGTTGCCGCCGGACAGGAGGCGGGGCGTCTCATCGCTCATGCGTAACGATCGTAGAGCGGCGGGCGGCGGCGCGCGAGCGGTCGACACCCGTGCGCCTGAGCGCAAGCGGGCGCGACCGGTACCGGGCTAGCATCGCGCGGGGGCAACATCCGAAGGAGCACGAATGAACCTCTACGCCATGCTGCAGGCCCGCGCCGACGAGGGCCGCCCCGTCCGGGTCGGGCTCATCGGCGCCGGGAAGTTCGGCGCGATGTTCCTCGCGCAGGTCCTCACGACGCGCGGCCTCGAGGTCACCGCGATCGCCGATCTCTCCCCCGACCGGGCGAAGCAGGCCTGCCGCAACGCGGGCTGGAGCGAGGAGCTCATCGCCGCGACGGCTTACCCCGAATCGGGCCTCGATCTCGCCGCCTCCGACCTTGTCGACGTCGTCGTCGACGCGACCGGCCAGCCCGCGATCGGCATCGCGAACGCCCTCGCCGCGATCGAGCACGGCAAGCACATCATCATGGTCAACCTCGAGGCCGACGCGATCGCCGGCCCCGCCCTCGCGGCGCGCGCCCGCGCCGCCGGGGTCGTCTACTCGCTCGCCTACGGCGACCAGCCGGCCCTCACCGCCGAGCTCGTCGACTGGGCGCGCGCGAGCGGCTTCGAGGTCCTCGCCGCCGGCAAGGGCACGAAATTCCTCCCGCACTTCCCCTCCGTCACGCCCGACGACGTGTGGGAGGAGTTCGGCATGACCCCAGAGCTCGGCCACGACGTCAACCCGCGCATGCTCACCTCCTTCACCGACGGCACGAAGTCGGCGATCGAGATGGCGGCGATCGCGAACGCCTGCGACCTCGGCGTGCCCGCGGACGGCCTGTCCTTCCACCCCTGCGGCGTCGACGACCTCGCCCGCGTGCTCCGGCCGCGCGAGGTCGGGGGCGTGCTCGCCTCCCGCGGCGTCGTCGAGACGCTCTCCTGCCTCGAGCGCGACGGCCGACCCGTCTTCCGCGACCTCAGGTGGGGCGTCTACGTCACCTTCGAGGCGCCGAGCGCCTTCGTCGCCGAGCAGTTCCAGTACTGCCACCTCACGACCGACCCGACCGGCAACTACGCCGCGATGTACAAGCCGTACCACATCGTCGGGCTCGAGCTCGGCGTCTCCGTCCTCTCCGTCGCGCTGCGCGGCGAGCCGACCGGGCACACCAGGTGGTTCCGCGGCGACGTCGTCGCGACCGCGAAGCGCGACCTCGCGCCCGGCGACCGCCTCGACGGGGAGGGCGGCTACGCGGCCTACGGTCGGCTCATGCCCGCGGAGGACTCGGTCGCCCGCGGCGCGCTGCCGATGGGCCTCGCGCACAGCCTCGACGTCGTGCGCCCCGTCACCCGCGGCCAGGTCATCACCTGGGCCGACGTGACCGCACCTGCCGACGACCTGACGATGCGGCTCCGGCGCGAGACGGAGGCGCTCGTCGGCGTGCGGTGATCCCGGGACGCGCGTCCGCGCATTCCTGACGAATGCGCAGGAACGGCCGAGATCCTCAGCCGTCGTACGGCGGCACGCCGAAATTCATCGGCGTCGACTTGTCGCTCGGGTCCGAGTTGTTGTACGTGATGAAGATCTCCTCGCCGGCCGCGATGTCGTCGCGCGCGCGGAAGACGACCGCCCTGAGCTCGTCGTCCTTGACGTAGAGCGCGTTCGGCTCATACGCATGGTTGTAGATCGTCGCGAAGCCGAGCGCGAAGCCGTACCACTCCCGGAACGTGAAGTAGTAATGCGGCACGACGCTCGCCGAGGCGTCGGTCGCGGCATCGCCGAAGGGGATGACGATGACGGGCGCGACCTCGAAGACCTCGCCGGCCGCGATGGGCTCACTCGCGAAAACGCCCCGACCCGCGCCGGGGATCGTGGACTGCGCGACATACACCTTGCTGGGGGCGTCGATCCGGAGCACGTCGCGAGGCTAACAGCGGTCGCCGACAACGCCGGACCGGCACACGCGGGTCGGGCGAGGCCGGGCGCGGATCAGGGCGCGGTGCGCTTGAGCAGGTGGAGCGGGATCGCGAACGAGATGCACACGCCGATGATCCCGGCGAAGAACACGAGGAGGGGCAGCGGGTCGCCCTGCACCTGGAAGGCCAGGCTGAAGCAGTACAGGCTCGCGACGAAGATCACGAAGGAGATGATGAAACCGACGACCTTCATGGCGACCATCCTAGCGGGGGAAACGCGACGACTACGGTGAGCCTCGCCTTGCTGAGCCGAGCCTACGCTTCCTTGCGCGCCGCGGCGACGGGGAGGAGGGTGGTCGTCAACACTCCACCGACGAGAGGATGCACGCCATGTCGCAGACCAAGCACGTCGCCGCCACCGCGGTCAGCCCGGACGTCGCCACGGGCGTCGCCCAGTTCCTCGCCCCCGTCGTCATCGACCTGACCGCCCTCTCGATCGACGGGAAGCAGGCGCACTGGCACGTCCGCGGCGAGAACTTCCAGGCGATCCACGAGCTCCTCGACGCCGTCGTCGACCACGCCCGCGACGCCGCCGACACCGCGGCCGAGCGGATCATCGCGCTCGGCCTGCCGCTCGACGCGCGCACCGAGACGGTCGCCGCGAAGACGACGACGCCGAGCTTCCCCGAGGGCTTCGTCGCGACGGGCGCCGCCGTCGCGCACGTCATCGCCGCGATCGACGCGACGCTCACGCAGGTCCGCACGGCCGTCGTCGAGCTCGCCGAGCTCGACCCGGCGAGCCAGGACCTCGTCATCGGCATCCAGCAGGTGCTCGAGAAGGACCGCTGGTTCCTCTTCGCGCACGTCGCGAAGTAGCGGGCGCGCCGGGGCGGATCAGGCCTGGCAGCTCGGGCACCAGTAGAGCTTGCGGCCCGCCGCGAGCTCCATGGCGATCGGCGTGCCGCACACCCGGCACGGCAGCCCCGTGCGGTGGTAGACCCAGTGCCGGTCGGCCCGATGCGCGAGCGCGGCCGCATAGGCCTTGCCGCGCAGCCCATCCATCGTCAGCATCTGGCCGGTCTCGACGCCGGTCTTCAGCAGCTTGACCCAGTCGCGCCACAGCGCACGGAGGAGCTCCTCCGGCACCGCCTTCCCCGCGAGGAATGGGGACAGTCGCGCTCGGAAGAGCAGCTCGGCCCGGTAGACGTTCCCGATCCCCGCGACGAGGTCCTGGTCCATGAGGAGCAGCCCGATCGGCGTCCCGCGGGAGCCCGCCCGCTCGACGAACTGCTGCTCCGCGGCCTTCCCGCGCGGGAGCCCGAAGGCCCTCGCGAACTCAGGCGACACCATGGGGTCGGGGCCGAGCCTCGCGGCGATCGGCGCGACCGCGTCCGTGTCGAGGACCTCGCAGGCGGTCGGCCCCCGGAGGTCGGCGACGGCGTTCGTCGTGAGCAGGCGCGCGCGCACCTGCCCGATCGGCGCGGGCGGCCAGCCGGCCTCCCCCGGCGCCGCGTCGTCCGCGAGCGCCTTCGTGTCCTCGCTCATGCGGAGCCGCGTGCGCCGGGGCGCACCGATCGACCAGACCGAGTCCTCGAAGGCGCCATCGACCCGCGCATTCGCCGAGATGCCGCGCTCGCCCGTCACGGCGGCGCCGACGACGGTCCCGCGCTGATTCGTCTGGCCCATGCGGCCGCCCGCCGAGGCCGTCGTATCGTCGACGGCGATGTCGCCCGCGAAGTCCCAGGCGCCGTACATCCCGAGGTGGACCCGGAGCCAGAGGTCGTGGTCGAAGCGGAGGAACATCTGCTTGCCGAGCGCCTCGGCCTCGACGAGGACGTGCCCGTCGATGAGCGCGGCGTCGGCGGCGAAGCGCCCCTGCGGCGAGGTGACGCCGACGGGCCCCGCCTCGACGAAGTGCCGCCGGAACTGCCGGGCGATCCGGTGGACGGAGTGACCCTCGGGCATCGGCTCAGACGATGTCGTGACCGGCGATCGTCCCGGTCGTCTCGTACTCAGCGAGCTGCGCGATACGGCGCATGTGGCGCTCCTCGCCGGGGAACGGGGTCGCGATGAAGCGGTCGACGAAGGCAAAGACCTCCTCGACGGTGTGCTGGCGCGCGCCGATCGAGATGACGTTCGCGTCATTGTGCTCGCGGGCGAGCTCCGCCGTCGCGAGGCTCCAGACGAGCGCCGCCCGGATCCCCTCGACCTTGTTCGCCGCGATCTGCTCACCGTTGCCGGAGCCGCCGAAGACGACACCGAGCGACGCGACACCCGCCGCCCGATCGCGGGCGACCGCCCGCGCCGCGTTGATGCAGAAGGCCGGGTAGTCGTCGAGCGGGTCGAAGCGCTGCGGTCCGTGGTCGACGACCTCGTGCCCCGCGCGGCGGAGGTGCTCCTGGAGCGCCGTCGAAAAGTCGAGGCCGGCGTGATCAGTGGCGACGTGGATCCGCATGCCTGCCAGCCTAGGCTGGTGGTCGTGGCAGGCGAGAATCTCACCCGGTCCGAGGCGATCGAGCGCAAGGCGCTCATCCAGACGCAGTCCTACGAGGTCGAGCTCGACCTCACGACCGGCCCGGAGCGCTTCCGATCCACGACCGTCGTGCGCTTCACCGCGCGGGCCGGTGCGAGCACGTTCATCGACGCGATCACCGACGAGGTCCACCTCGTCGTCCTCAATGGCATCGCCCTCGACCCCGCGGAGGTCGCCGACGGCGCCCGGATCGAGCTGCCCGGTCTCGCCGCCGACAACGTCCTCGAGGTCGTCGCCGATTTCGCTTACTCGACCTCGGGCGAGGGCCTCCACCGCTTCGTCGACCCTGTCGACGGCGAGGTCTACCTCTACTCGCAGTTCGAGGTGCCGGATTCGCGGCGCGTCTTCGCGGTCTTCGAGCAACCCGACCTCAAGGCGACATTCGCCTTCACCGTGACCGCGCCGGCGCACTGGACGGTCGTCTCGAATCAGGCGGCGACGAGCGTCGAGCAGTCCGGCGTCGCCGATCGGCGATGGGTCTTCGCCCCGACCGCGACGATCTCCTCGTACATCACGGCGATCATCGCCGGCCCCTACGCCGAGTGGCGCGACGAGCTGACGAGCGCCGACGGGCGGACGATCCCCCTCGGCGTCTTCGCGCGCCGCTCACTCGCCGAGCACGTCGACGCCGACTACGTCTTCGAGACGACGAAGCGCGGCTTCGCCTACTACGAGGAGAAGTTCGGCGTCCCGTACCCCTTCGAGAAGTACGACCAGCTCTTCGTCCCGGAGTTCAACGCGGGCGCGATGGAGAACGCCGGCGCGGTGACCTTCACGGAGACCTACGTCTTCCGCTCGAAGGTGACCGACGCGGTCCGCGAACGCCGCGTCGTCACGATCCTCCACGAGCTCGCCCACATGTGGTTCGGCGACCTCGTCACGATGCGGTGGTGGAACGACCTCTGGCTCAACGAGTCCTTCGCCGAGTGGGCCTCGACGATCGCGACCGCCGAGGCGACCGAGTGGACGGCGGCCTGGACGACGTTCCAGGCGATGGAGAAGACCTGGGCGTACCGTCAGGACCAGCTGCCCACGACGCATCCGATCTCGGCGACGATCAACGACCTCGAGGACGTCCAGGTCAACTTCGACGGCATCACCTATGCAAAGGGCGGCTCCGTCCTCAAGCAGCTCGCCGCCTGGGTCGGCGTCGACGCCTTCTTCCGCGGCGTCGGCAACTACTTCCGCAAGCACGCGCACGGCAACACCGAGCTGGGGGATCTCTTCGTCGAGCTCGAGGCGGCGAGCGGCCGGGACCTGAGCGGCTGGAGCGCCCAGTGGCTCGAGACCGCCGGGGTCAACACGCTCCGGCCGGAGCTCGGTCTCGACGAGGACGGGACGATCACCTGGTTCGCGGTCGTCCAGGAGGCGCCGGAGGACCACCCGACGCTCCGCGCCCACCGGCTCGCGATCGGCCTGTACGAATGGGCGGAGACCGGCGACGACGAATCCCGCCTCGTGCGCGTCCACCGCGTCGAGATCGACATCGACGGGGAGCGCACCGTCGTCCCCGAGCTCGTCGGCCGCCGGCGTCCCGCGCTCATCCTCGTCAACGACGATGACCTCGCCTACGCGAAGATCCGACTCGATCCCGCATCGCTCGAGGCAGCGATCGCGGGATTGTCCCGCATCGCCGACCCGCTCGCCCGCGCCCTCATCTGGGGTGCCGTGTGGGACGCGACGCGTGACGCCGAGACGCGGCCGACCGACTACATCCGGCTCGTCCTCGGGAACGTCGCGGCCGAGACCGAGTCGACGACCCTGCGCACGACGCTCGCGCAGCTCGCGCTCACCGCGCGGTCCTACGTCGACCCCGCCGTGCGGCGCGAGACCGTCGCGAGCGTCGGGACCGCGCTCTGGGAGCTCGCGAAGTCCGCCGAGGCGGGCTCGGACGCGCAGTTCCAGTTCGTCACCGCATTCGCCTCGATCGCCTCGACGGAGGCGCACTGCGCCGTCCTGACCGCACTCCTCGCCGCCGAGCTCGAGCTGCCGGGCCTCGAGATCGACACCGACTTGCGCTGGACGCTCCTCGAGGGGCTCGTCATCGCGGGTGCGGCGGGCGAGGCGGAGATCGCCGAGGAGCTCGGCCGCGACGCGACCGCGAAGGGTCAGCAGGCCGCCGCGAGGCTCCGCGCCGCGATTCCGACGCCCGAGGCGAAGGCCGCCGCCTTCCAGGCGATCGCCGGCGGCGCGGAATCGAACGAGATCCAGCGGGCCATCACGCTCGGCTTCGGCCACCTCAACGACCCGACGCCCCTCGCGGGGCTCATCGGGCCGTATCATGAGGCGCTCGAGCGCGTGTGGGGCGACCGGAGCTACCACCTCGCCGAGACCTTCATCACCGGGCTCTACCCGGCGGCACTCGCGAGCGCCGAACTCGCGGCGGCGACGACCGCGTGGCTCGACGCGCACCCGGATATCCCGGCGCTGCGGCGTCTCGTCGCCGAGAATGTCGCCGGGGTCGAGCGTGCGCTCAGGGCCCAGGAGCGGGACCGGACGGGAGCGTAGGCGATGGACGGTGGCGAGGTGAGCGAGGCGGCCGGCTGGTGGGAGGCCGTCACCGCCTGGCTGAGCTGGCTCTTCAACTCTGGCTGGGGCGTCCCCGTCGGGGTCGTCCTCATCATCCTCGGCGCGATCCTGCTGCGCTGGATCCTCGTGAAGATGATCGGCCGGAGCGTCGGCCGCGTCGTCACGGGGGTCAAGTCGCGCTACGCGGTCGAGGACACGGACCAGCTCACCGCCGCCTCCCCGATCTCGGCCGTGCGCCGGGTGCGGCGCACCCAGTCGCTCGGCCGCGTCTTCTCGAACGCGGTGACGGCTGGCATCACGATCGTCGCGGTCCTGCTCATCGTCTGGATCGTCTTCCCCGGGGCGACCGGAGCATTCGCCATCATCACGGCGGCGCTCGGCGCCGGCCTCGGCTTCGGCGCGCAAGGCATCGTCAAAGACATCCTCAACGGCATCTTCCTCGCGATCGAGGACCAGCTCGGCATCGGCGACGTCGTCACAGTCGGCGAGACGGTCGGCGTCGTCGAAGACGTCGGCATCCGCACGACGCAGGTCCGCGACGTCCAGGGCACGCTCTGGTTCATCCGCAACGGCGAGATCGACCGCGTCGGCAACCAGTCGCACGGCTGGGCGCGGGCCATCGTCGACTACGCCGTGCCGGTCACGGTCGACGTCGACGAGGTCCGGCGCATCATCACCGAGGCGGCGACGACGCTGCGCGCCGAGCCGAGGTGGAAGCATGTGCTCCTCGAGCCACCGGAGGTGTGGGGCATCCAGTCGGTCGCGCCCGACTCGATCGTCCTCCGAGCGGTCGCGAGGACCCGGACGAGCGCGAAGGACGACGTGGCGCGGGAGCTGCGCGCCCGGATCAAGCGCGCCCTCGATGCCGCGGGCGCGGCCCCGCCGCTCGTCCGCGAGCTCCGAGTGCGCGGGCTCGAGCTCCCCGGCAGCGAGCGCGATCCGGGCGACGCCCCCATGGGCGGTGCCTGAGGTGGCGACCGAGCTGGGCATCATCCCGACGGGCCGCGACGACTCGTTCTGGGCGAGGGTCGGCGGCCGGCCGGCCTTCGAGACGCTCGTGCGGACCTTCTACGCCGGGGTCGCGACGGATGAGGTCCTGCGTCCGATGTACGAGGAGGACCTGGAGCCGGCGATCCAGCGGCTCATCGCATTCCTTGAGCAGTACTGGGGCGGTCCCACGACCTACTCGGAGCAGCGAGGGCACCCGCGGCTGCGGATGCGGCACCAGCCGTACAAGGTCAATCCGGACGCTCGCGACCGTTGGCTCGCGCACATGCGTGCGGGCGTCGACGCGATGGGGCTGTCCCCCATGGACGAGTCCGAGCTCTGGGACTACTTCGAGCGCGCCGCCCACGCCCTCGTCAACACCTTCGACGACTGACCGCCCGCCCATCGGCACCACGACTCCACTCCCGCACCAGGACTGGCCGCGGCGCAGTCACGGTGCGGGAGTGGAGTCGTGGTGCCGGCGCGGGGCGGGGTGGCGGGAGCCGCGGGAGGACCGCGCTCAGCCGGCGAGCGACCAGGCGCGGCGCTTGACGAGGACGTGGCCCCGGCGGAGCGTCAGGCGCCCCCAGGGGCCGACCTCGTGGATCGTCGCGGTCTCGGTACCTGAGGGCGGCAGGAAGCCGAGGGCGTGCGCGGCGAGCGCTGCCCCGCGCGGCAGCCGCTCGGCGCCCGGCAGCGGCGCGCCCCAGACGTGCGCGCGGACCCCGTGCACGATCGGGTCGCCAGCCCGCGCGGGGATCGCCGTCGCGACCTCCTCGATGCCCGCGATCGCCGAGTCGCGCAGCTCGGCCGCGTCCACCTCGCCGATCGGTGTCCAGCCGCCGCGCGGCGGAACGATCCCGGCCCAGCTCACGGCGTACACGGGCGTCGGCGCACCCAGCTCGAACGCCCCGCCCGCTGCGGCGGCCAGCCGGTCCCGCAACCCCGCGATCGGCACGATCGTGTCGACCTCGTCCCCTGGCTCGCGGAGCCCGAAGACCCGCAGGCCCAGCACGGTCGCCGAGTCGTCGAGGAGGCCCGCTGGGAGCAGCACGGGCACGTAGACCGCGAGCGCCGCGCCCGCGACGATGACCCGGACCGAGGCGTCTCGCACCGGCCCGTCGTGCGCCGCGGCCGCACGGCCGAGGTAGGTGTCGAGGTCGGCCTCGGCGGCGGGATCGGCGAGCTGGAATCGCTGGGGCATGGCACCCCAACGCTATCCCGCGGACAAGTAGCCTTGCCGCATGGCCGACACCGAGCAGCCCGACCCCTTCCAGTCGATGGCCGCGGCCCTCGATCTCGTCGACACGGGGGCGCGCACCGACGAGGACATCTTCACGGCGAGCAACCAGTGGATGACGCACGGCCGGGTCTTCGGCGGTCAGGTCCTCGCGCAGACGGTCCTCGCCGCCTCGCGGACGATCGCGCCGGATCGCGCGATCCACTCGCTCCACGGCTACTTCCTCCGGCCCGGCGACACGACGAAGCCGATCACGCTCGCCGTCGACCGCATCCACGACGGCCGCTCCTTCTCGACCCGCCGGACGCAGGCGTACCAGGAGGGCCTGCCGATCTTCTCGGCGATCGCCTCCTTCCAGGACGAGGACCCAGGGCTCGACCATCAGGCGACGATGCCGGAGGGGCTGCCCGACCCCGAGTCGCTCCCGAGCGTCTCCGACATCATCGGTCAGTACCCGAGGTCGGCCACCGCGTTCTGGACCGAGAACGCCTTCGACTTCCGCCACGTTCACGGGCCGATCTACGTCGACGTGCCGGAGCCGGTCGCCCGGCAGACCGTCTGGGTCCGCTGCCGCACGGAGCTGCCCGACGACCCCGTGCTCCATCGCGCGCTCTTCGCCTACGCGAGCGACTACACGCTCCTCGAGTCGGTCATGCGCCGCCACGGCGTGCCGTGGGCGACCCGCGGGCTCAAGATCGCGTCGCTCGATCACGCGATGTGGTGGCACCGGCCGGCCCGCGCCGACGAGTGGTTCTGCTACGTCCAGGAGTCGCCGAACGCGATCGGCGGCCGGGGCCTCGCGACGGGGCGCATGTTCGCCAGAGACGGTCGGCTCATCGCGAGCACGGCGCAGGAGGGCATGCTCCGGGTCCCGACGGTCGGCTGAGTCGGCCGGCGCCGGCGAAGATCACGATCCGGTAACGGTCATTTCCGAGGAATGCGCGGTCCGATATCCGCGCTGATCAGCACTTTCTCCGGGGATCCCGGCGCGACGGCGGTTTGCCGCGCCGCGGACCCCCTGGCTAGGGTGGTCGGGTTCTCGGTGACGCGTCCGACACGGCCGGGAGCTCGACGCCCAGGCCGCGCCTCCCGCGAGGGAGTCGTATGGCAGGTGACGAGGGGGAAGCAACCGGCTCCCTGAGGGAATGCGCGACCCGCACGCCCGCCGTCACCGGCCCGGACCGCGACCCAAGACCGGACCTCGTCCGGCACAGGAACCCAGTGACGGAACCCATCGTGCTGCGCGTCGACGGACTGACGAAGATCTTCGGCCGCCACGCGAGCGAGGCCGCGGCGCGCCTGCGCCGCGGCTCGCCGACGAGCGAGCTCCCCGCCGGCGCGACCGCGGCCGTCATCGACGCGTCCTTCGAGGTGCGGGCCGGCGAGATCTTCGTCGTCATGGGGCTTTCCGGCTCAGGCAAGTCGACGCTCATCCGGATGCTCAACGGGCTCCTCGAGCCGACCGCGGGCACCGTGACGGTCGGCGGCGAGACGATCACGGGCATCGCGCCGAAACGGCTCCGGGAGATCCGCCGCTCGCGAATCTCGATGGTCTTCCAGCATTTCGCGCTCCTCCCCCACTGGACGGTGCTCCAGAACGTCGCGTACGGCCTCGAGCTCCAAGGCGTGCCGAAGGCCGAGCGCCTCGCACGGGCCGCCGAGGTCGTCGAGCTCGTCGGCCTCGCCGGCTGGGGCGAGAAGCTCCCCGCCGAGCTCTCGGGCGGCATGCGCCAGCGCGTCGGCCTCGCGCGCGCGCTCGCCGCCGACACCGATGTCCTCCTCATGGACGAGGCCTTCAGCGCGCTCGACCCGCTCATCCGCCGTGAGATGCAGGAGCAGCTCGTCGAGCTCCAGGCGACGCTCGGCAAGACGATCATCTTCATCACCCACGACCTCAACGAAGCGATGTTCCTCGGCGACCGGATCGCCGTCATGCGCAACGGGCGGATCGTCCAGATCGGCACGCCCGAGGACATCCTCACCGACCCCGCGAACGACTACGTCGCGCAGTTCGTCCAGGACGTCGACCGCGCGCGGGTCCTGACCGCCGGCGGGGTCATGGAACCGGCGCGCGCGGCCGTCGCCGACAGCGCGGGCCCCCGCGCGGCGCTCCGCGTCATGCGCGACCTCCAGACCTCGGCGGTCTTCGTCACCGGCCGTGATCGGGTCCTCAAGGGCGTCGTCCGCGACCGCGACGCGATGCGGCTCGTCCGGGCGGGCACCGGCTCGCTCGGCGACATCACCTCGGACGACTACTCGGCGGTCGCCGCCGACACCCCGCTCGCCGAGCTCTTCGTGCCCGCGGTCGAGAGCCCGCTCCCGCTCGCGGTCACCGACGAGCGCGGCCGACTGCTCGGGGTCGTACCGCGCGTGACGCTCCTCGCCGCGCTCGGCAACCTCACGCAGACCGGCGAGCTGCCCGCGGTCGAGCCGCCGCCGACCGTCCCGCTCGCGATCATCAGCGAGGTGCTCGAGTCGAGCGCCGATGCCACCGAGCCGCAGGGAGGCCGCGCGTGATCGACTTCCGCATCCCCCTCGGCGACTGGGTCGAGACGATCGTCGACTTCGTGACGACCTACCTCGGCGGCTTCTTCGCCGTCGTCCGCACGATCTTCGGCGGCATGTACACGGGCGTCGACTGGGTCCTCGCGACGCCGCCGTTCTGGATCATCGCCCTCCTCGTGACGGCGCTCGCGATCTGGGCGCGTGGGTGGCGCTTCGGCATCGGCACCGTCATCGGCCTCCTCGTCATTGTCGGCGTGCGGCAGTGGGACAACGCGATGGACACGCTCGCGCTCACGCTCGTCGCCGCATTCATCGCCGTCGTCATCAGCATCCCGCTCGGCATCTGGGCCGCGAAGTCGCCCGTCGTCTCGGCGATCCTCCGCCCGATCCTCGACTTCCTCCAGACGATGCCCGCATTCGTCTATCTCATCCCCGCCGTCATCCTCTTCCGAGTCGGCGTCGTGCCCGGGATCGTCGCGACCATCGCCTTCGCGATGGCACCCGGCGTCCGGCTCACGGAGCTCGGCATCCGCGGCGTCGACGCCGAGGTCGTCGAGGCGGGCCACGCATTCGGCGCCGCACCGCGCCGCATCCTCCGTCAGATCCAGCTGCCGCTCGCCCTCCCGACGATCATGGCGGGCGTCAACCAGGTCATCATGCTCTCGCTGTCCATGGTCGTCATCGCGAGCATGGTCGGCGCGCCGGGACTCGGCAAGGACATCATCCAGTCGATCCAGCGCATCGACGTCGGACTCGGCTTCGAGGCGGGCCTCGCGGTCGTCATCCTCGCGATCCTGCTCGACCGGCTCACTGCGACCCTCGGCTCCGGCCGACGCGGCGCCTTCGCCCGGCGACGCCCCGCGGCAGCAGCCGGGACGAATCCAACAGACCCGGCCGACCTCGCGTCGGCCGACCGCGCGTCGTCGACGCCCTCGGCCTGAGGGCGGTACGCGGCGCCACGCCCCCAATCGCCCCCGGCGCCAGCCGGGAGCCGAAAGGAAACACGAATGAACAAGCGACTGCTCGCCGGTCTCGCGATCGGCACCGCCGCCGCCCTCGGCCTCGGCGCCTGCTCGAGCACCCCCGCCGAGCCCGAGCCGACGACGACCGAGGCGCCCTCGGCCGGCGCCGACCAGACCGACCTCACGATCGGCGTCTTCAACGGCTGGCCCGAGGGCGAGGCCGCCTCCTACGTCTGGAAGCTCCTGCTCGAGGAGCAGGGCTACAACGTGACGCTCGAGTACGCCGACGCCGGCATCGTCTTCCAGGGCCTCTCGGACGGCGACTACGACGTCGCGCTCGACGGGTGGCTGCCGCTCACCCACCAGAGCTACCTCGAGGAGTACCCGGACATCGTCGACCTCGGCGCGTGGAACGAGGACGCGGTCCTCACCCTCGCGGTCAACGAGGACGCGCCGATCACCTCGATCACCGAGCTCGCCGAGCACGCGGCCGAGTTCGGCAACCAGATCATCGGCATCGAGCCGGGCGCGGGCCTCACGAAGGCGACCGAGGAGCAGGTCATCCCGACCTACGGTCTCGAGGACATGGAGTTCACGACCTCCTCGACGGCGGCCATGCTCGCCGAGTTGAGCGGCGCGATCGACGCGGGCCGCAACATCGTCGTGACGCTCTGGCGTCCGCACTGGGCGTACGACGAGTTCCCGATCCGCGACCTCGAGGACCCCGAGGCGACCCTCGGCACCGAGGAGTCGATCCACTCCGTCGCGCGTCCCGGCTTCGCCGACGACTTCCCGCAGCTCGCGAAGTGGCTCGGCGCGTTCAAGATGGACTCCGACCTGCTCTTCTCCCTCGAGAACGTCATGTACAACGTGCCCGAGGTGCCGAGCGACTTCACCGAGGTCGTCTCGCAGTGGATGAGCGACAACCAGGCGTACGTCGACAGCCTCATCGGCTGAGCCGACCGCCGACATGCCCTGGCCGGGCGCCGCGATCCCCCTCGCGGTGCCCGGCCAGCGGTCACTCCCCCGACAGCAGCCGCATCGCCTCGTCGATGAGCGCGGCGCCGTCCGCGTAGACCTCGCGCCAGATGCGCAGCCCGTCGGCGGGCCCCGCCGGGAGGATCTGCCGCGAGAAGGCCTCGATCCCATAGCGCCCGCGATAGCCGAGCTCCCGCGCATGCCCCGCGAGACCCGCGACATCGACGGCGCCCCGGCCGAGGCTCCCCCGGCCCGACTGGCCGAGCTCGAGATAGCCGAGCCTCGGCAGCGCGATCGCGATCGCCTCCCGCGCGTCCGCCTCCTCGACCGCCATGTGGAAGGTGTCGAGGTGGATCGCGAGGTGCTCGGACCCCGAGAGCGCGACGTAGGCCATCGCCTGCGCCGCCGTGTTGAGCATCGCCGTCTCGTAGCGGTTGAGGACCTCGAAGGTCATCATGATCCCGCGGGAATGCGCGGCATCGGCGATCCGGCCGACCTCCTCCGCGGAGCGGCGCACCGCATCCGCCGGGATCGGGGCATCGGCCGCGCCGAAGAGCCCGTACGGCACCCCGTTCATCTGGTCGCCGCCGAGCGCCTCCGTGAGCTCGAGCGCCTCGCGCAGCATGCGTGCCCCGGCGGCGCGCTCGTCGGGGTCCTCCGCCGTGACGACCGCGCCGGGCGCCTGCCCGGCGATCGTGATCGGCGTCAGTCCGTGCCGCGCGAACCGGGCCCGGAGCGGGGCGGGGTCCGTCGCCGGGTCGAGCGGCGGCAGCACGACGCGCCGGCAGCCGGCCTCGGCGATGACCCCGAGCGCACGGTCGAGCCGCGTCGTGTCGGCGAGGTCGCCGACGAGGACGTTGATGTGGCAGCCGACGTCGAGCTGGCTCCTCATGGCGCGCCTCAGAAGACGGGCAGGTCGAGGCGCTGCTTGAAGACGGAGTAGCCGTCGTCGACGGACACGACCGTCCCGTTGATCGCGTTCGACTCGTCGGACGCGAGGAAGGCGACGACGTCGGCGATCTCCTCGGGCCTCGTCAGCTTGTTCCGCAGCTGCTCCGAGGCGAAGGTCGCCCGGAGCTCCTCGCTGAACTGGTTGATGATCGGCGTCCCAACGCGGCCCGGCGTGATCGCGACGCAGCGCACACCGTACTCGGCGAGCTCGTAGGCCGCCGACCTCGTGAACGAGATGACCGCGGCCTTCGCCGCCGAGTAGGTGAACGACAGCTCGGCGGCCTGCTCGCCGTACACCGAGGAGGTGTTGACGATGACGCCGCCCGTGCCCTGCTTGCGGAACTGGCGCGCCGCCGCGACGATGCCGTAGTAGACGCCGTCCTGGTCGATCCGGATCATCGGCGCGTAGTCCTTCGCCGGATCGTGGTCGATGAGCGGTCGGCCGCCCGCGATGCCGGCGTTGTTGAAGATGACGTCGAGCTTGCCGAATCGTTCGACGCAGGCGGCGACCATGGCCTCGACCTGGGCGAACTCGCTCACATCGACCGCCGTCGAGGCGATCGCCCCCGCGAAGCCCCGCCCCTCGAACTCGGCGACCGCGCCGGCGGCATGCGTCTCGTCGCGGTCGGCGATCATGACGCTCGCCCCCTCGCGGAGGAACTTATCGACCGTGGCGAGCCCGATCCCGCTCGCCCCACCCGTGATGATGGCAACCTTGCCTGCCAGACGCATGCGTCTCTCCTTCAATCGTGTCGTCCGGCTCGCATTGAACCGGGTTGGGGTTCGCGGGGCGGGAGCGCCCGCCCCGCGAACCACCGGTGGGCCGTCAGCCGAGCTTGTCCGACGGGGTGATCGATGCGGCGTTGTCCTTCGTGACGAGGTTCGCCTGGACCGCCTCGAAGTTATTCGAGGGCAGCGTGCCGTCGGCGCGGTACGCCTCGATCTGCTTGATCAGGTCGTCGAGGATCGACGGCCAGGGCTGCTCGATCGTCGCGAGGAAGGCGCCGCCGGCCTGGATGCCCGCGATGGCCTCGCTCGTCGCGTCGACACCGGAGACGACGGCGTGGGAGCCGGCCTCCTTGACCGCCTGCGCGGCGCCGAGCGCGGCGTCGTCCCAGCCGACCCAGATGGCGTCGAGCCCGTCGGGGTGCGCGGCGAGGTAGTCGGCGACGAGCTTGAGCGCCTCGGTACGACCGGTCGCCGGCGACTCGACCTTCTGGATCTCGCCGTTGGCGATCTCCGCACCGGCCGCCTTCAAGGCCTTCTCGGCGAGGCTCGCGCGGAGACGGATGCCGGCGTGCGGGTCGTGGCCGATGACCATGACGGTCTTGCCGGCGAGCCCGCCGAGCGCCTTGTCGAAGGCACCGAGCGTCTGGTCGACGATGCCCTGCTGGTCGGTCGTGATGTTGAGGACGAAGGCGTCACTCGGCTCGGTGCCGCTGTCGATCGCGAACATCGGAATGCCTGCATCCTTCGCGGCGGTGACGATCGAGCCGATCGAGGCGAAGTCGGTGTAGCCGTCGACGACGACGTCGGCGCCCTGCCCGATCGCCGACTCGACCGCGGGGTTCATCTTCTGGAAGTCGAAGTCGCCCTGGATCATCGTCATGTCCCAGCCGAGCTCCTTGGCCTTGGCGTCCATCGCCTTGACCCACCACGCGCCGATCGGCGTCTGGTTGCCCGAGGTGAAGGCGACGACCTTGAACGGCTCGTCACCGCCGGCCGGCTCGCCGCCCGGCGCCGGCTCACCGCTCGGCGACGAGCAACCGGCCAAGGTCAATGCTGCGACTGCCGCAAGCGCGGCGAGTGCCTTGAATCGTGTTCGCACGTTTCCACTCCTTTGTTGAAATCGCGTCTACTTATTGGTGCCCGGACGCATTCGGCCCGGTTGGTGCAGGGGCGGTTCACCGTTCCCTGGTCTTGAGCGACGACAACGTCACGGCAGCGATGATGATGAGGCCCGTGAGGACCTGCTGCACGTAGGCGTTGACGCCAAGAATGTTGAGCCCGTTGCTCATGACGCCGATGATCGCGACGCCGACCATCGTGCCGCCGAGGTTCGCGACGCCGGACCGCACGACGGTCATGCCGAGGAAGACGGCCGCGACCGAGAACATCATGTTGTCCTCGCCCTGCACCGCGCTCGCGCTGCCGAGCCGGGCCGCGAGCAGGATGCCACCGATCGCCGAGACGAGCCCCGCGACACTGAAGGCGATGAACCGCGCCCGCTTGACGTTGACGCCCGACAGCCGTGAGACCTCGGCGTTGCCGCCGGTCGCGTACCAGCGGCGCCCCGCGGTCGTGAAGCGGAGCACGAGCCAGAGGACCACCGAGATGACGATCGCGAAGTACACCGGCAGCGGGATCTCGAGGAACCGCCCCTGGCCGAGGTTGTTGAACTCGGCGGGGAAGTTGAAGAGCGTCGTGCCCTCCGTGACGAGGTACGCCAGGCCGATGACCGAGGTCATCGTCGCGAGTGTTGCCACGAATGCGGAGAGCCGGAGATACGCGATGAGCAGCCCGTTCGCGACGCCGATGAGCAGACCGACGATGAGTCCGACGATGATCGCCATCGGGATCGGGACGCCACCGATGAGCAGGGCGCCGGTGACCGCGCCGGCGAGTGCTGAGGTCGCGCCGACCGAGAGGTCGAAGTCGCCGACGACCATGACGACGGTCTGCGCGCCCGCGATGATCGCGAGGATCGAGACCTGGTAGAGGATGTTCCGCACGTTCGTGAAGGTGAGGAACACGTCCGGCCGCATCGCGAAGAAGAACACGATGAGGAGGATGAGGGCCACGACCGTGCCGCTCTGGAGCAGCAGCCGCCCGACGGATCGTCCGCCGGCCGAGATGCTCACGGTCGAGGTGGGGGTGTTGCTTGCTGGGGTGGCCATGGTCACTCCGACTTTCCGTAGCAGTAGGACAGGAGTAGCTCGTCATCGGCGTGGGCCGCGTCGACCTCGCCGGACACGCGGCCCTCATGCATGATGACGATCCGGTCGCTCATCCCGATGAGCTCGGGGAGCTCGGAGCTCACCGCGATGACCGCGGTCCCCTCCGAGGCGAGCCGGCGGATGAGCCGGTAGATCTCAGCCTTCGTGCCGACGTCGATGCCGCGCGTCGGCTCGTCCATGAGCAGCACGCGCGGCCGACGGGCGAGCATCTTCGCCAGGACGACCTTCTGCTGATTGCCCCCGGACAGCTCGCCGACGTGCTGCCGCGGGCTGCGCGCCTTGATCTTGAGGTCGGCCATGCCGCGCCGGGCGATCTCGGCGATCGCGGTCGTGTTGACCCAGCCGAAGCGGCTCGCGCTCGAGAGATTCGGCACGGCGATGTTGTCAAGGATCGATGCCCCGACGATGACGCCCTGGCTGCGTCGCTCCTCCGGGACGAGCGCGACGCCCGCGTCGAGCACCGCGCCGACACCCGGGCGGAGCGCCTCGCCGCCGACCAAGACCTCGCCGCCGCGCCGCTTCTGGGCGCCCGCGATGAGCCGGAGCAGCTCGCTCCGGCCCGAGCCCGCGAGCCCGCCGATGCCGAGCACCTCGCCGGCGCGTACTTCGAGATCGACGCCCTGGACGCGGCGACCCTCGAGCGCATGGACGCTGAGCACGACGTCGCCGCCGCCGTCGCCGCGATCCGGGTACATCTCGCCGGCATCGCGACCGACCATGAGCGAGATGACCTCGTCGATGTGCGAGTCGGCGACGTCCTTCGTGACGATCGTCTCGCCGTTGCGCATGACGGTCAGCCGGTCGCAGAGCTCGAACACCTCCTCGAGCCGGTGGGAGACGTAGAGGATGCCGACGCCGCGGTCGCGCAACGTCCGCACGACCTTGAAGAGCTCCTCGATCTCGGTGTCGGTCAGCGAGGCGGTCGGCTCGTCGAGGATGAGCACGCTCGCGTCGAGCGCGAGCGCCCTCGCGAAGGCAACCATCGTCTGCTGCACGGGCGACAGGTCACCCGCGAGCATGCCGAGCGGGATGCGCTGGTTGATGCCCGCGAGGATCTCCCGGGCGCGGGCTCGCAACTCCCGCCACTGGACGAATCCGCCACGGCGTGGCATCTGTGCGCCGAGCAGGATGTTCTCCGCGACCGTCAGCGAGGGGATCGTCGAGAGCTCTTGGTACAGCGCGACGACCCCCGCGCGATTCGCCTCGCGCACGTTGTCGAAGACGACCGGTTGCCCGTCACGACGGATCTCGCCCGAGTCGGCCTCGTAGATGCCCGTGAGCACCTTGATGAGCGTCGACTTCCCGGCGCCGTTCTCGCCGAGGAGCGCGTGCACCTCGCCCGCCCGGAGTTCGAGACGGGCGCCCCGGAGCGCGTACTGGCCCTCGAAGCGCTTGACAATGTCGTGCGCCTCGAGGAGCGGCACGCCCGCCGTCACTCGAGGCCTCGATTGCACCGGATGACAACCTTTGGGTGCGCACCGCTGAGGTGCGCCGCGAAGGCCTCGACCGCGTCCTCGAGGTCGAACACCGTCTCGACGAGCTCGTCGACCTCGAGCCGCGGCAGCACCTGCACGGCCCGCGGGAATGTGTATGGGGAGACGAAGACCCCGGTGATCGAGAGCTCCTTGAGGTAGAGATACTCGGCGAGGTTGAGCGGCATCGCGAAGTCCGCCGGGTACATCGCGCCGTAGATGACCGTCGCGCCCCGCGCCGCGATGTCGAGGAGGCCGCCGACGGCCCGCGGCGAGCCCGAGGCGTCGATGACGACGTCGTAGCCGTGGCCGCCGGTGATCCGGGCCGCGCATTCCTCCAGGTCCTCGGCGACGGGATCGATAACGTGGTCGGCGCCGTGGCGCAGCGCCATCTCGCGCCTGGCCGCGATCGGCTCGATGAGCGTCAGCGAGGTCGCGCCGTGCATCCGGAGCACCTGGAGGACGAGCTGGCCGATGGGGCCCCCGCCGCAGATCGCGACTCGGTCGCCAACCCGCACACCGGCCTTATCGGCGATGCGGACCGCGACGGAGGTCGGCTCGAGCAGGCAGCCCTTCCGAAGCGAGACCTCGTCGGGGAGGCGGTACACCTGCGACTCGTGCCAGGTGAGCGTCTCGGCCATGCCCGGCCGGTTGTAGTCCTGGATGAACTCGCAGAACTGCTGCCGCCCCGTCCGGCACGGGTCGCAGGTGCCGCAGAATCGGAGGAAGTTGCCGGCGACCCGGTCGCCGATCGCGAGCCCCGTGCGCGTCGCCCGCTCGCCGAGCGCCTCGATGACCCCCGAGACCTCGTGACCGAGGCCGATCGGCACCTCGGTGCCGAAGAACCCCTCCGCGACGTGCGGATCGGAGCCGCAGATCGCCGCGTAGGCGACCCGGATCCGGACGTCCTCGGGACCGAGCTCGGGCTCCGGCAGGTCGACGAGCCCAACCGCGCCGCGCGCGGCCGGATCCGGATCCCGGAGACTGCCGATCTTCGTGACGGCGACGGTCCTCATGCCGGGCTCCCCGCCTCGACCGCGCGACGCAGCGCGGCGATCGTGTGGCTCAGGCCGTAGCCGTGCTTGTCCCGCAGCTGCTCGTCGTCGCCGAAGCCGGCGTACACCTGGGGGATGCCAAGCCGCTCGAAGCTCGTGAGCCGCAGCCCACGGTCGGCGACGACGTCGGCGATGCGCGAGGCGAGGCCGCCATAGGCGAGGTGGTCCTCGAGGACGACGAAGCGCCCGCCGGTCTCCTCCGCGGAGTGGACGATGAGCTCCTCGTCGATCGGCTTGAGCGTGAACATGTCGACGACCCGCACCCCGACCCCATCGGCCTCGAGCGCCTCCGCCGCCTCGAGCGCCTGCGCGACCGTCGTGCCGTGCGTGAAGAGCGTCACGTCGGCGCCCTCGCGCGCGACGATGCCCTTGCCGATCCGGATCTCGTGACGGCCCGGCTCGTAGAGCACCATGTCCTGCTTGCCGACCGCGAGCCGGATGTAGATCGGGCCCGTCATCGACATCGACTGGCGGAGGATCTCGCCGACCATGACGGGGTCGCCGATCGAGGTGACGGTCATGTTTGTGAGGGAGCACATGAGCCCGAGGTCCTCGACGGCGTAGTGCGTCGAGCCGCCATTGCCGACGAGCCCGCCGTGCGTGCCGATGATCTTCACTGGGAGGTTCGGGTAGCACACGTCGGTGCGGATCTGCTCGAGCGCCCGCATGCTCAGGAACGGCAGCATGCCGGACACGACGGGGATGTTGCCGTCGTAGGCGAGGCCCGCGGCGACCCCAACGCACGCCTGCTCCGCGAGCCCGACGTCGAGGAACCGCTCGGGGAACTTCTCGCGGAACTCGACGAGCGTCGCCCCGATGTCGGGCGTGAGCACCCAGAGGTTGTCGTGGGTCTCGCCGAGCTCGGCAAGCGTCGACCCGATGATCGATCGTGCGGAGAGCATCTCCCCGAAGGTGAACGTGACGGGCATTCAGACCAGCTCCTTCGATCGTCCCGCGTCGAGCGCCGCGAGCGCCCGCTCGAGGTCGGCGGGGCTCAGCGATCCGGCATGCCAGGCGAGGTTGTGCTCCATGAAGTCGACGCCCTTGCCCTTGACGGTCTCGCAGATGATGACCGTGGGCCGACGGTGATCCGTCGGCGGCAGCGAGTCAATCGCGGCGACGAGGCTCGCCATGTCGTGGCCGTCGGCCTCGATGACGTCCCAGCCGAAGGCGCGCCATTTGTCGGGGTAGGGCTCGAAGACGACCCGCTCCTCCGCGAAGCTCGTCATGAGCTGCCGGTTCCGGTCGATGACGGCGACGAGGTTGCCGAGCTCGTTGCTGCGGGCGACCATGGCCGCCTCCCAGACCGAGCCCTCGCCCGTCTCGCCGTCGCCGAGCAGCGTCACGACCCGGTGCGCCTCACCGCGACCCCTCGCGCCGAGCGCGAGCCCGACCGCGAGCGGCAGGCCGTGCCCGAGCGACCCCGTCGAGACCTCGACGCCCGGCAGCTGCACCTTGCAGGGGTGCATCCCATAGGGGCTGTCGAGCTGCCCGTAGGTCGCGACGATGTCGTCGTAGTCGAAGAAGCCGCGCAGCGCCATCGTGATGTACATGCACACCGCCGCGTGCCCCTTGCTCAGGACGAAGCGGTCGCGCGCGGGGTTGGCGATGTCGCTCGGATCGACGCGCAGACCGTAGTGGTACAGCGCCGTGAAGATGTCGGCCGCCGAGAGATCGCCGCCGATGTGGACGGCCCCCTCGTAGGTGCCGCACAAGAGCAGCAGTTTCCGGCGCAACTCGTAGGCGAGCTCTTCGAGCTCGGCCACGCTGTGCTCGGGACGACCTGGATCGGCCATCTCGCCTCCTCACCTCGCAAGCGGAGGCGACGACTTCCGTCGCGCCCCCGTCGACTTCTCGCACATCTCCCGCCGACGTCCTCGTCAGCGATTGGCGGTGACGCTAGCACGGATTCTATTTACAAGTAAATAGGTTTACTTCTATGCTCATCGCAGCAGGTCCTTCGGGGTGGTTCCTGCCCCGGAGGGCGGCTCAGGCGGGACGATGACGTCCCGGCCGAACGCGGCGACGTCCGCGCTCCCTGAACCAGCAGGGGTCAGCCGGCCCCGAACGAACCACAGAGAGGTGGGACCCACGATGTCAACCGACACCAACGCAGCACCGGTCACGACCGGGCTGTTCATCGGCGGCTCGCCGCGCCAGACGGCCGAGCAGCTCGCCATCGCCGACCCGGGCAAGCCGGGCCGGATCGTCGGCCACGCGGCGGCGGCAACGACCGCGGACGTCGCCGACGCCATCGCGGCGGCCAAGGCCGCCTACCCCGCCTGGTCCGCGCTCACCGCGCAGCAGCGGGCCGAGCAGATGAGCGCAGCGCTCGCGGGGATCCAGGAGAACCGGGACGCCGACGCCGAGATCCTGTCGCAGGAGAACGGCAAGGTCCGCTTCGAGGCCTGGGTCGACTCGCTCGTCTTCGAGATCCGCTGGAACCTCGCCCTCGCCCTCGCCGACGAGGTCGACAGTCCCAAGGTCCTCTCCCCCGCCCCCGGCATCCCCGTCGAGACGACCGTCCGGACGACGCCCCTCGGCGTCGTGACGATCATCGTCCCCTTCAACTGGCCGATCGCGATCCTCGGCGCCGCGCTGCCCCACGCGCTCCTCGCCGGCAACACCTGCATCGTCAAGCCGCCGCCCACCGCGCCGCTCGCGACGACCCGGGTCGTCGAGCGCATCGCCGCGCAGCTGCCCCCCGGCGTGCTCAACGTCGTGACGGGACGGGACGCCGAGATGAGCGAGCTCATCCAGTCGCCCGACGTCGCCAAGGTGTGCTTCACGGGCTCGGTCGGCGGCGGGAAGAAGATCCAGGAGCTCGCCGCGAAGACGCTCACGCGCGTCACGCTCGAGCTCGGCGGGAACGACGCCGCCGTCATCCTCGACGACGCAATCCTCGACGACACCCACCTCGACCGGCTCTACGCGGCCATCTACGACACGACGGGCCAGATCTGCATGAACGCGAAGCGGATCTACGTCCACCGTTCCCGGCTCGACGAGGTCGTCGACGGGCTCAGCGCCCGCCTCGCGCAGGCCAAGCTCGGCTACGGCCTCGACGAGGGCACCACGATGGGACCGCTGCACTCGCCGCTCCAGAAGGCGTTCGTCGAGGAACTCATCCAGGAGGCGAAGGCCTCCGGTGCCGATGTGCGCGAGTTCGGCGAGCTGCCGGGCGGCGAGCTCGAGGGCGGCAACTTCGTCCGCCCCGCGATCGTCGTCGACCCCGACCCCGCGCTCCGTGTCGTCACCGAGGAGCAGTTCGGACCCGTCATCCCCGTGCTGCCCTTCGACACCGACGACGAGGCGATCGCGGCCGCGAACGACACCTGGGCGGGCCTCTGCGGCTCGGTGTGGACCGCCTCGCCGGAGCGGGCTCGCGAAGTCGGCTCGCGCATTCATGCCGGCTACGTCTGGGTCAACGACCACGGCGCGACCCGGCTCGACCTGCGCGCCCCCTTCGGCGGCGTGAAGCAGTCCGGCATGGGCCGCGAGCAGGGCATCGAGGGGATCCGGGCGTTCCAGGACACGCACTCGATCGCATTCCTCGACGAGGAGGCGCTCGCCGCGCAGGCGCACTGAGTGCGAATCACCAAGGGGGGCGGGGCCCGGCACGACAAGCCGTGACCCCGCCCCTCGCCTGCCCAGCGCCGCCCGTGACCTACGCTCGAACCCGAGGAATCCCCGCATGACCGCACCCCCCGACGACGAACCCCGACGGCCGACGCACGCCGACGGGATCGTCGAGCCGCTCGACACGGTCATCGACCCCGTCGAGTTCACCCCGAGACTCGTCTCGCTCCTCTCGAACGCGCTCGTGTGGCGCGAGTCGAAACTGCTCCGCGAGGAGTTCGACCTCGGTACGAATGAGTGGCGCGTCATCTCCTCGATCGCCGGCCGACCCGGGATGACCGCGAACGCCGCGACCAACTTCCTCGGCCTCAACCGGGCGATCGTCTCCAAGAGCGTCAGCACCCTCCAGGAGCGCGGCCTCGTCGTCCACGCGGAGGGCCGCCGTGGGCTCCGGCACCTCTACCTCACCAGGGCGGGCGCCGCGATGCACGAGGCGATGCGCCCGATCTCCGAGCGCGGCCGCGAGATCATCACGGAAGGGATGACCCCCGAGGAGGTCCGCAGCCTCAACGCGCTCCTCCGACGCATGCTCCGGCTCCTCCGGCTCGCCGAGGCCGAGGCCGCCGCCGCCGCGACCGCTGACGCGGGCGCCGCGGAAGAACCCCCCGAGCAGCCGCGCGCGATCCCCGCTCAGCGGCGGAAGACGACCGGCTCCCCGAGATAGGGCTCCCACTTCGCGCGAGTCGCCGCGTCGAGCCTCGTCGGGCGGCCGCTCTCGGCGTCGGCGAAGACGATGACCCCCGTGGCCTTCGCGTACGGCTCCTGCCCCTGACCCGCCGGCGGCAGGATCTCGTAGGCGAGCTCGATGCTCGAGCCGCCAAGCCGCGAGACCCACATCTCGATCCGCACGGGGTCCGAGGTGTATGGCATCGGCCGGAGGTACTCGACCTCCTGGCGCGCGATGAGCGTGACGATACCCTCGCCGGTCCACGCGTCGCCATCCCACAGCGCGCGCACCCGCGCCTCCTCGAGGAGCTTCAGCATCGTCACATTGTTGACATGCGCCTGCGCGTCGAGGTCGCCCCAGCGCACCTGGATGGGGATCGTGAGCCGCTCGCCCATCAGTCGCGCGTGAGCTTCCGGTAGGCGGCCCGGTGCGGCTTCGTCGCGTCGGGGCCGAGCCGCTCGACCTTGTTCGCCTCGTAGGCCTCGAAGTTGCCCTCGAACCAGTGCCACTTCGCCGGGTCCTCGTCGTCGCCCTCGTAGGCGAGAATGTGCGTCGCCACCCGGTCGAGGAACCACCGGTCGTGCGTGATGACGACCGCGCAGCCGGGGAACTCGAGCAGCGCATTCTCGAGCGACTGGAGCGTCTCGACGTCGAGGTCGTTCGTCGGCTCGTCGAGGAGGAGCAGGTTGCCGCCCTCCTTGAGCGTGAGCGCGAGGTTGAGTCGGTTGCGCTCGCCGCCCGACAGCACGCCCGCCTTCTTCTGCTGGTCCGGGCCCTTGAAGCCGAACTTCGAGACGTAGGCCCGCGAGGGGATCTCCGTCTTGCCGACGACGAGGATGTCGAGCCCCTCCGAGACGACCTCCCAGAGCGTCTTGTTCGGGTCGATGTTCGATCGCGTCTGGTCGACGTAGGAGATCTTCACGGTCTCGCCGATCTTGAGGTCGCCCGAGTCGAGCGGCTCGAGACCGACGATCGTCTTGAAGAGCGTCGTCTTGCCGACGCCGTTCGGGCCGATGATGCCGACGATGCCGTTCGGCGGGAGCGAGAACGACAGGTCGTGGAAGAGCACGCGGTCGCCGAAGGACTTCTTGAGATTCTTCGCCTCGATGACGACCGAGCCGAGCCGCGGGCCGGCCGGGATCTGGATCTCCTCGAAGTCGAGCTTCCTCGTCTTCTCCGCCTCCGCGGCCATCTCCTCGTAGCGGGCGAGGCGGGCCTTCGACTTCGCCTGACGGCCCTTCGTGTTCGACCGGACCCAGTCGAGCTCCTCGGCGAGGCGCTTCGCGAGCTTCGCGTCCTTCTTGCCCTGGACCTCGAGCCGCTTCGCCTTCGTCTCGAGGTAGGTGGAGTAGTTGCCCTCGTAGGGGTAGAGGTGGCCGCGGTCGACCTCCGCGATCCACTGCGCGACGTTGTCGAGGAAGTAGCGGTCGTGAGTGATCGCGATGACGGCGCCGGGATACTTCTGGAGGTGCTGCTCGAGCCACTGCACGCTCTCGGCGTCGAGGTGGTTCGTCGGCTCGTCGAGGAGGAGCAGATCGGGCTTTTCGAGCAGGAGCTTCGCGAGCGCGACGCGACGCTTCTCACCACCCGACAGGTGCGCGACGACCGCCTCCGAGGGCGGGGTGCGCAGCGCGTCCATCGCCTGCTCGAGCTGGTTGTCGAGGTCCCAACCGTCCGCGGCGTCGATCTCCTCCTGCAGCGTGCCCATCTCGGCGAGGAGGGCGTCGAAGTCCGCGTCGGGCTCCGCCATCGCCATGCCGATCTCGGCGTGACGGGCGATCTTGTCCATGAGCGGCTTCACGGCCGCCTGGACGTTCTCGAGGACCGTCTTGTCCTCGTCGAGCTCCGGCTCCTGCAGCAGGATGCCCACGGTGTAGCCCGGGGTGAGGCGCGCCTCGCCGTTCGACGGCTGGTCGAGCCCCGCCATGATCTTGAGGATCGTCGACTTCCCCGCACCATTCGGGCCGACCATGCCGATCTTCGCCCCGGGGAAGAACGACATCGAGACGTCGTCAAGAATGACCTTGTCGCCGACCGACTTCCGCGCTTTGGACATGGTGTAGATGTACTCGGCCATGCCCTCGATCCTAGGCGGAGCGCTCAGGCGGGATCGTCGAAGCCATCGCCGATGAGACAGCGTCCCGTGCTCAGCAGTGGCAGGACTGTCGCGGTCGCATACTCGTCCCTGATCGTGCCGATGAGGCACGCTCCGCCGAACCTCACGGCGACCTCGGTCGAGGTCTCCCGCAGGCCATTCGGCGTCGTCACCCAGCCGGCCTCGATCATGGCCGAGTCGAAGCCGGCTGCCGCCAGGTGCTGGACCATGAGCGCGCGCTCGCCGTGGCCATAGGCGCCGACGTAGTTGTCGAGGACGAGCTGGAAGTACGGCAGGTTGTCGGTCGCGGTGCCATCCGCGTGGAGCTCGGGTGGTCGCGGCGTGGGCGTGGGGGGCGGACTCGGGGTGGGCCGTGGGCTGCTCGTCGTGCCAGGTGATGGTGGCGGCGACGTCGGCGGCGGCGCCGGCGCAGCACATGCGGTCAGTCCCATCGCGGCGGCGACAATCATGCCGGCCAGGGCGATACGCCGGGAGCGGACGAGCATCCAGCGAGTCTAGATGCGAGTGCTTCGGTGCCGGGTCAGAACGGGGCATCCGCGTCGTCGAGCTGGGCGGCCGACGACGCCGCAGCGACCTCTTCGGCCGCGGCGCCGACAGTAGCGTCGGCGGACGCATCGGCGGGAGCGCCTGCCGTGCCGTCGGCATCCGGCGCACCGGCCGACTCGGCGCTTCGCGCTCCGGCCGTCCTCGTGTACTCGGTACGCCCCCAGAGCAGGTCGTGCCCGAGCGCCTCGGCCTCGACCTCCATCGTCGTGCCGCTGCGGTCCTGGCTCGTCCAGTCGCGCACTCGCGGGCGGCCGAAGGCGATGACGCGATCGCCCTTCTTGATCGATTTCGCCGCATTGCAGGCGAGTTGCCGGAACGCCACGATCGTGTACCAATTTGTCGACCCGTCAAGCCACTTCGCCTCCTTGCGGTCGTAGCGCCGCGCGACCGAGGCGAGCCGGAACGTCGTGACCTCGAGCTGCTCCTCCGTCGTCACGTGCCGAGGATCGGTCGCGACCGTACCGACCACCGTGATGCTGTCCGACATGGGTGTCGTCCTCCTCCTTCAGTGCTGACCCGGTCGCCGCCGGGCCACTCGTGCCCAGTCGATCCCGGCGGCGCCGGTGACAAGGATCGTGGCAGGTGGCGCGGGCCCGCGTCGCGTCTCCGCCGACGATGGTCGAGGAACTCCCGGGCCCGCGACCCTGTGGAGGACGCGGGGGCTCCCGTGCCACCCGACCCTGTCCTGCTGCCCCCACGCGGGGCTCTACAATCGCTCCGTGCCCCGTGCGGTCCTCCTGAGCAGCTGATGGGCGCGGTCTACGCCCTCATCGGTGCCATCCTGTTTGGCGCGAACGGGAGCCTCGTCAAGGTCATCATCGACGCGGGAATCAGCCCGCTGCAGCTCACCCTGTTCCGCACACTCGGCGCCGCCGTCCTCGCGGGCCTCGTCCTGCTCGCGACCGACCGGGTCATGTTCCGGCTGCCATGGCGGCGGATCCTGTCGCTCGCACTCCTCGGCATCGCGGGCATCGCAGTCCTGCAGGCGGCCTACGCGCTCGCGATCCAGCGCCTCCCCGTCGGGATCACCCTCCTCATCGAGTACCTCGCGGTCCTCATCGTGCCGATCTTCGCGCTCCTCGTCTATCGCGAGCGCGTGCGCCCACAGGTCTGGGGAGCGATCGTGCTCATCCTCGGGGGTCTCGCCGTCGTCGCACAGGTCTGGGACTCACACCTCGACGTCATCGGCGTGCTGCTCGCGCTCCTCGCCGCCGTCAGTCTCGCGTTCTACTTCATCTTCGGCGAGCGCCAGATCACCGCGACGAGCCCGCTCGCCGCCATGTTCTGGGGGTCGCTCTTCGCCGGCGCATTCTGGGCGACCTGCAGCGGCTGGTGGGAGCTCGACCCCGCGACGCTCAGCGCGACGGCCTCGCTCGAGGGCGCGCTCACCGAGATCCGGCTCCCCGTATGGCTCCTGATCGTCGTGACCATCGCATTCGGCACATTCCTGCCATTCCTACTCTCCTTCCTCGCGATCAAGCGCCTGCGCCCGACCGCCGCGGGGATCCTCGCCTCGAGCGAGGTCGTCTTCGCCTTCGCGGTCGCCTGGCTCTGGCTCGGCGAGCGGCTCGATCCCCTGCAACTGACGGGGACCGCCGTCGTCCTCGCCGGCATCGTGCTCGCGCAGACCTCGCGGCCCGGGACCGTCACGGATCCGAACCTCGCGGTGGTGACGGGAGCCGTCGAAATCATCACGGGCTCGATCCGGGTCATCCCCGAGGACACGCGACCGCCTGACGCGAAACCTTCAAGCTGAACATTAGAGTTCGGCCATGAGCGCGATCCTCGACGCATGGCAGTCCTACCTCGACTGGGCGACCAGCCCCGCGGGCCTGCAGATCCTCACGACCGCGGTGCTGCCCTTCGTCGCGATCCTCGTCGCCGGGCTCATCGCCGCGATCCTCGCGCGCGACGGCATGATCCGCCTCGCCCGCCGCGAGGACCGCGAGCAGCAGTCCGCGATCATCGCCGGCTGCCTCGCCACGAGCCGCCGGGCGCTCGGCTGGCCCACGCTCGCCATGCGCGAGCAGGACCAGCTCGACGAGCAGCTCGCCGAGAGCACGTCCCGGCTGCGGATGCTCCCCGCGAAGGGCGCGAACGCCGCGGCGGAATGGGTGCAGCTCAAGACGGCGCTCGTCAAGACCGGCTCGCTCACCGGCTCATCCAGCGCCGAGGCCGAGCTCCGCGACCTCGAGGACTGGCTCATCCACTGGCACCGGCGGCCCCGCAAGGCGCTCCGCCACTTCAATGCGGACCTCGAGACACTGCGCTTCCGCGCGACACAGCCGATCGCGGACAACGCATTCCTGCCGCGCATGACCGTCCTCAGCGACCTGCTCCAAGGCTGAGCGGCGGGCGACCTGCCCGGTGGCGGGCCGTCGAGGGCGCTGACCCGCCACAGGGCGGGATACCCGCCACACGCGACGGGCCCAACGCCCCCCCGGAGAGATTCGAACTCCCGACATGACGGGTAGAAGCCGCCTGCTCTATCCAACTGAGCTACGGGGGGTCACTCGATGGTAGTCCGCGGAGGCGCGACGAGGGCCGTCGGCGCGGTCGCCTAGACTCGCAGCCATGGCCGGCGCCGAGCGACTCGTCTGGATCGACTGCGAGATGACGGGGCTCGACCTCGAGCGCGACGAACTCCTCGAGGTCGCCGTCGTCATCACCGACTACGACCTCGTCCCGCTCGATCCCGGGCTCACGGTCGTCATCCGGCCGACGGCCGCGGCACTCGAACAGATGGCCGAGTTCGTGCGCGGCATGCACACGACGAGCGGCCTGCTCGACGAGCTCGACGGAGGAGTCACGCTTGAGCAGGCCGAGCAGCTCGTCCTCGACTACATCGTGCGCTTCGTGCCGACGGCGGGCGCCGCGCCGCTCGCGGGGAATACGATCGGGACCGACCGCGCATTCCTCGCGAGGTATATGCCCCGCGTCGACGGCCACCTGCACTACCGCAGCGTCGACGTCTCGAGCATCAAGGAGCTCTCGCGCCACTGGTTCCCGCGCGTCTACTTCAACGCGCCCGCGAAGCACGGTGGGCACCGCGCCCTCGCCGACATCCGTGAATCGATCCGCGAGCTCGAGTACTACCGCGCCGCCGCGTTCGTCGCGGCCCCGGGGCCGACGACCGAGCAGGCGCAGGCCGCCGCGCGCACCGCGATCGAGCGCCACGACCTGCCCGGCGCCTGATCCACGGCCCACCCGGCCGGGCGCACACGAGCACCCCGGCTCTGCCCTAGAATGGTCCGGTCCCGCCGTGCGCGGCGGGCATGGCGGTCGTAGCTCAGTTGGTAGAGCGCTGGCTTGTGGTGCCGGATGTCGCGGGTTCGAGTCCCGTCGATCGCCCCAGTCGCCGCGGGTTTCCCCGTCCGCGAACACTCCGCGATCCGAGCCCGCGCATTCGTAGCATGGATGCATGGCCAATATCGTGGAAGAGCCCCGGCTCGAGGAGTCGCTCGACTTCGGCACGACGTCGAGCCTTGATGCCCCGTGGCGGACGATCGTGTGGAACGACCCCGTCAACCTCATGCAGTATGTGACCCGCGTCTTCCAGAGCTACTTCGGCTACCCGCGCCCGGTCGCCGAGCGGCTCATGCTCCAGGTCCACGAGGAGGGGCGCGCCGTCGTCGCGACCGGGCCGCGCGAGGAGATGGAGCGGCACACCGAAGCGATGCACGAGCACGGCCTCTGGGCGACCGCCTCGAGGAGCGAGCCCTGATGCGATTCCAGATGGACGGCGAGCGGATCGTCCTCGTCACCGACGCCGACGAGCAGCAGGTGCTCGGCGGGCTCATCAGCGAGTTCACGGCGCTCGCCGCCTCGCGGCGCGAGGACCCCACGCGCGGCGAGAAGCTGCCGAAGGATCCCGCGCTCGCGCGGCTGCTCCCCGACCCCGTCCACGGCGACCCCGAGGCGGCGGCCGAGCTGCGCTTCCTCACGGAGGCCTCGCTCATCACCCACAAGCTCGCGAACGCGGAGCAGGTCCGCGCCTCGCTCGGGACCGACGGTCCCGCACCCCTCAGCGACGACGCGGAGCTCGCCTGGCTCAAGACCCTCACCGACCTCCGGCTCGTCCTCGCCGCGCGGCTCGGCATCGAGGCCGATGGGGACACGGGCCGGGACGCGAGCGAGGCCGACCGGTGGATGCAGGCCGCATACCACTGGCTCGGCGCAGCGCAGAGCCAGCTGCTCGACGTCATGGAGCTCCGCGACGCCCGCCGCGCGAGCGCCGGGACCCGCGAGTCCGGTCAGACCGGCAAGACCGGCGAGGCCGCGAAGTGACCCCAAGATGACCCCGTCCGATCTCGACGCCGAGGCCTTCGAGGCGCTCGTCGTCGACGAACTCGACCGGCTCCCCGACGAGATGGTCGATGGCCTCGAGAACCTCGTCTTCGTGGTCGAGGACCGGCCCGAGGACGGCTCGCTCGACCTGCTCGGCCTCTACGAGGGCGTCGCGCTCACCGAGCGCGGCGCCTACGGCTTCGGCGAGCTGCCCGACCGGATCGTGCTCTACCGCGAGCCGCTCCTCGCCGTGAGCGAGGACCTCGAGGCCCTCCGCGACGAGGTGCACATCACGCTCGTGCACGAGATCGCCCACTTCTACGGCATCGACGACGAGGAGCTGCACCGCCTCGGCTGGGCGTGATGCCGCCGTCGGGCCAGGCCGCCCGGCTAAGATGCCCTGGCGCCGCCTGCCGCGGCCGCCCGCCGACGAACGGAGACCGAATGCGCGCCGCGCGACGCCGACTGCCCCGCACCGGGGCGATCCTCGCCGTGAGCGGGCTCGCGGCGACGGGCCTCGCCGGATGCCAGCTCTTCGAGATCCACGAGCCCGAGTACGTCCCGAGCGCCGTGGAGACCTGCGTCGCCGCACACCCCTGGGTGCTCGACCTCGAATCGGCGCGCACGAACGTCGCGCAGCGGCTCAGCGAGCACGGCGCCGGCGGCGACATCGTGGTCGACGGCTCGCAGCGCCTCGAGTGGCGAATCGGCGGCGCGATGCAGTTCGAGACGGACCTCACCATCTCGGTGACGAACCCGGGCCCGCCTGCGCTCCTGCTCGAGCAGCGGGTGCAGGGCCGCTCCGGCGGCGACTCGGTCTTCTCCGGCGACGTCGCGGTGCCGAGGAACTGGTCCGACGACGAGCTCACCGTCAGCGAAACCATGACCGTCGACGACGCCGTGCCCGACCCGATCCCCTGGCGCCTCGGGCGCACCTGGATCGACGACACGGTCGGGCTCGTCACGACCTGCACCGGCGACACCCTCGAGGTCGTCGCCCGCGGCACGAAGCTGAGCTGGATCTTCCACGAGGAGGGCTGGACGCCGCCCGCGCCGGCGGAGGACGAGACCCCGGAGCCCGACCCGGAGGGCTGATCAGGCGTGGCGGCGAGGCTGGCCGAGCTCCGCGGCGCCGAGGACGAGCGCGACGACCGCGGCGAGCAGCACCGACGCCGCCGTCGCGACCCCGAAATTGCCGGGACCCGGTGTCGAGGCGAGGCGCTCGATGAGGACCGGCAGCGTCGCCTGGTCGCCACGCGACAGGAATGCGGTGGCCCCGAACTCGCCGAGACTCATCGCGAAGGCGAGTCCCCCGGCCGCGACGACGGGTCGTGCGACGAGCCGGAGGTCGATCGTGCGGAGCACGGCCCAGGGCCCCGCTCCGAGATCGGCCGCGGCATCGCGGAGGAGCGGGTCGACGCCCCGAAGCACGGGCAGCAGCATCCGAATGACGAGCGGCACGGCGACGAGCGCCTGCGCGATCGGCACGAGCAGCGCCGAGGTCCGCAGGTCGAGCGGGGGGCGGTCGAGCGCGATGAGGAAGCCGAAGCCGACGGTCACCGCCGACACGCCGAGCGGGAGCATGAGCGCCCCGTCGAGCGCCGCCACGAATCGGCGCATCGCGCGACTCCGCGCCGGGCGCGAGAGGAGGACGCTCGCCGCGAGGCCGAAGGCGAGGGCAATCGCGGCGGCGCCGGCACCGAAGGCGAGCGAGTTGCCGAGCGCGGCGAGCGGCGGGATCGCGATCGTCGTGCGACCGCCGAGGCTCCCGAGCGCGAGATAGTTGTCGAGGGTCCAGTCGGGGCCGTCGCGGAGCGAGCGCAGGATGAGGACGACGATTGGCGCGGCGAGCAGGATCGCCGTGACCGCCGTCGACGCGAGCACGGGCCAGTCGCCCGCCCGGGGCGCTCGTCCCGCCGAGGGCGTCCGCAGCTCGGAGACCGGGCGGAACCGCGATGTCGCGATGAGGAGCCCGACGACGACGACGAGCTGGAGGATGCTCAGCGTCGCCGCCCCCTGCAGATCGAGGTACTGCGTCGTCAGCGTCCAGATCTCCGTCTCGACGGTGCCGAATCGCGCACCGCCGAGGACGAGGACGACCCCGAAGGCGGTCGCGCAGAAGAGGAACACGACGAGTGCGGCCGAGGCGATCGCGGGCGCGAGCCGAGGCAGGGTCACGCGGAGGAATGCGGAGATCGGGCGGGCGCCGAGGTCCGCCGCCGACTCCTCGAGGACCGGATCGAGGTCCTCCCAGGCGGTGCCGACGGTGCGGATGACGACCGGGACGTTGAAGAACACGAGCGCGAGAATGATCGCCCACCAGCTGTCCTCGAGGACCGTGCCGTCGACGAGCACCCGGAACGCGATGCCGACGACGACCGTCGGCATGACGAAGGGCACCATCGCCGCGGCCCGCGCGAGGCTCCGGCCGGGGAAGCGAAGCCGGTAGAGGACCATCGCCGCCGGCACCCCGAGGAGCACGGCGCAGCAGGTCGCGATCGCGGCCTGGGCGAGCGTCATCCCGATGATCCGCTGCGTGCGGAGCCTCGCGAGCACCTCGAGCATCCCCGCGGGGTCGGGCACCCCGTCGGGGGCGATCCCCCGCCACAGGATCGCGGTGACGGGCCAGACGAAGAAGACCGCGAGCGCGGCGAGCAGCACGAGCGCGACGGCCGCGATCGCGACCGTCGACGCTCCGCGCAGGCTCAGGGTACGGCGATCGCCGCCCATTCGCCGATCCATTGCTCGCGGTGCGCCTCGATGCTCGCCGAGTCGATCGTCACGGGCGATTCGGGCAGGGCGACATGCGCCGCCCACGCCTCTGGCAGCTCGGCGGACTGCAGCACCGGCAGCACCCACATGCTCGTCGGGACGTCCTCCTGGACCCGCTCCGAGACGAGGAAGTCGACGAGCTGCCGCGCCTCGACCGGGTGCGCCGTCCCCGCGATGACGCCCGCGTACTCGGTCTGCCGGAAACAGGTGTCGAGGAGGACGCCCGTCGGTGCCGGCGCCGCGGGATCGGTGATCTCCGCGAGCGGCGATGAGGCGTAGGAGACGACGAGCGGCCGGTCGCCCTCGCTCGAGGGCCCGGAGAAGTCGACGTAGTAGGCGTCGGACCAGCCGGCCGCGACCTTGACGTCGTTCGCGACGAGCGCGCGCCAGTAGTCCTGCCAGCCCGGCTCGCCGAAGGTCCCGATCGTCGCGAGGAGGAATGCGAGACCCGGCGAGCTCGTGTTCGCCGCTTCGACGACGGTGAGGCCCCGGTAGGTGGGGTCGATGAGGTCCTCGAGCGTCTCGGGGACCGCGAGGTCGTGCTCCGCGAACCACGCGAGGTCGGCGTTGACGCAGACGTCCCCGGAGGTCACGGGCGTGAGCTCTTCGCGCCCGAGGCCCTCGAGCAGGTACGGCGCCTCGGCGGCCGTGAGCGCGCCCGAGACGTAGGGCTCGAGGACGCCGGCCTCGACCGGTCGGGAGGCGAACGTGTTGTCGATCCCGAAGACGACGTCGCCGAGCGGCGAGTCCTTCGTCAGGATGAGCGAGTTGACGAGCGCGCCGGCATTGCCGGCGGCATGCACCCTGACCTCGATCCCGGTCTCGGCGGTGAAGTCCTCGAGGACACCTTCCCCGAGCGCAAAGGAGTCGTGCGTGACGAGCGTCAGGACGACGGGCTCGCTCGATGCCGGGCCCGAGGGCTCTGGCCCGGCGGCGCAACCCGCGAGGAGCGCGCCGGTGGCGATCGCCGCGATGGCGGCGAGGACGAATGGTCGAACAGTGGCACGAACGTGCGTCATGAGAGCTACTCCCTAGCGCCGGCATGATCCGGATCAGGTTCTACGGTCGGAGCCGTCAGCTCCCTCTCAGCCCGGTCGCCCGGACTCCCGCGTGGTCGAGGCAAGTCTAGTCTGAGTCGGTGGAGTTCAGTGTCTTCCTCGAACCGCAGAACGGCGCGACCTTCGGCGAGCAGCTCGCCGCGGCGCAGACGGCCGAGGAGGTCGGCTTCGACGGCTTCTTCCGCTCCGACCATTTCCTCACGATGGACGACCGCGACGGTGGCCGACCGGGACCGACCGACAGCTGGGTCACGCTCGGCGCGATCGCGGCGCAGACGAGCCGGTTGCGTCTCGGCACGCTCATGAGCTCCGCGACGTTCCGCCACCCGTCGCTCCTGGCGATCCAGGTCGCGCAGGTCGACGAGATGTCTGGCGGCCGCGTCGAGCTCGGTCTCGGCACCGGCTGGTTCGAGGCCGAGCACGCCGCGTACGGCTTCCCGTTCCCCGCGAAGCGCTTTGCTCCCTTCCAGGAGCAGCTCGACGTCATCACCGGGCTCTGGTCGACGCCGCCCGGCGACACCTTCAGCTACGCCGGCGAGCACTACCGCCTCGTCGACTCCCCCGCGCTCCCGAAGCCGGTGCAGGCGCGGATCCCGATCATCGTCGGGGGCCGCGGGGCGACCAAGACCCCGCGCATCGCGGCCCGTTACGCGGACGAGTTCAACGCATTCATCGCGAGCGAGGAGGTCATGCGCGAGCGCATCGACCGCGTCCGCGCCGCCGCCGAGGCGATCGGGCGCGACCCCTCGACGATCCGCTTCTCGATCGCCGCGGCGACGATCGTCGGGACGAACGGGGGCGAGCTCGAACGGCGGGCCACCGCGGCCGGCACGACCCTCGAGCGGTCACGCGACATGGGCATCGCGGGCTCCCCGCAGGAGGTCATCGACACGATCGGCCGGCTCGCGGAGCTCGGGATCGCGCGGTGCTACCTGCAGCTGCTCGACCCTCGGGACCTCGACCACATCCGTCTCATCGGCGAGCAGGTCCTGCCCCGGCTCGCTCGCTGAGCGGCTGCGCCGCCCGCCGCGCGCGGAGCCGGCGGACGACCATGACCGCGCCGACACCGAGCCCCGCGGCGAAGCAGCCGACGACAACATCCCCGACGGAGGCGCGCCGCTCCAGCCACACGGCCTGACCGGCCTCGATCCAGGCGACCCCGAGCCAGAGGAAGCCGAGCGCGACCCACCAGCGCCCCGGACGCACGGCAGCCGCGAGGAGCGCTCCCGCGATGGCCCAGACGACCGCGACGGCCCAGACGGGTGCAGCAGGGGCGAGGAATGCGCTGAGCACGACCGCAACGAGGAACAGGCTGGCGACCACGACGAGCAGGACGTGGAGGCGGCGCACGCCGTCATGGTCGCACGAGGAACTGGGCCATCGCTGGGCGGGCGCTGACCGCGAACCGCCAAGAAGCTGCGCGGCACCGGTGGGACGAGTCGCGGCCGCCCATGCATAGGGTGGAACGCATGCGGGCACTCACGGCGATGCAGATCCGCGCCTCGTTCGTCAACCTCACCCCCGCGGAGGCCGCGAGGATGCCGCTGCCGGGACTCCACGAGGTCATCTGGGAGGACCGAGAGTACCTCGGCTGGCGGGACCCCTCGCTCGCGAGCCGTGGCTTCCTCGTGCACGACGACGAGGCGGGCCCCGTCGGGATCGTGCTGCGATTCCCCGAGTCCCGGCCGAGGGGCGGCATCGCGGCGATGTGCTCGCTGTGCCGCGCGACGCAGCCCGCGACGCAGGTCGCGCTCGCCTCCGCGCCGCGGGCGAGCCTCGACGGCGCGAGCATCGGGACCTACATCTGCGAGGACCTCGGCTGCTCGCACGTCATCCGCATGCTCCCGCCCAGCTCACCGTGGGCGCCCGCGCCCGGCGACCTCCTCGAGGCACGATCGGCTGGCCTCCTCGCGCGTGTCCGGAGCTTCACGGCGAACGTCGCGGGCTGAGCCGCGCGCGCCGCCCGCCGAGGGCGCCGCGAGTAGATTGGTGCCCATGACCTGGGGCACCTCGCTCAGCGAGTCGGCCCGCCGTGATCTCGAGGCGCTCATCGACGCGGGGCTCCGGGCCGCCGACCCGATCATCGCCGACGCACGCTGGCTCCCGCCGATGCCCTTCGTCGTGACGCTCGGCGGCGAGCTCAGGGCCCTCGCCGTCGACGAGGCCGCCCAGCCGGACCGCAACCCCGTGCGGCTCGTCGGCGCGGCGATCCGGCTGCTGCGCGAGGAGGCGATCGAGGCGCGCGCGGTCGCGCTCGCGACGGGATCCCGGCTCGAGGCCGACCGCACCGACGTCGTCGAGGTCTGGGCCGAGCATCGCGAGGGCGCGGCGATCACGGTACTCCGGCCGTACCCGAGGCGGGGCGCTCGGGCGGACGAGCGCGCCTACCGCGGCTCGCGGCTCATCTGGCCGGGGTCGAACGACTGAGCCGGAGCGTCGCGGGGAGCGGGACGACTCAGCCCGCCGCGCGCTCCAGGACGAGCTCGCGGACGCGCGCGGCGTCCGCCTTGCCCTGCATCGCCTTCATGACGGCGCCGATGACCGCGCCGGCCGCCTGGACCTTCCCGTCGCGGATCTTCTCGAGGACGTCCGGCTGCGCCGCGAGCGCGGCGTCGATCGCCGCGACGAGGGCCCCGTCGTCGGAGACGACCGTGAGCCCGCGGGCCTCGACGACCTCGGCGGGCGAGCCCTCGCCCGCGATGACGCCCTCGAGCGCCTCGCGCGCGAGCCGGTCGTTGATCGCCCCAGACTCGACGAGCGCGACGAGCTCCGCGACCTGCTCGGGGGTCACGAGCTCGGCCGGCTCCCGCCCCGCGGCGTTCGCGAGGCGGCTGACCTCGCCGGTCCACCACTTGCGGGCCTGCTGCGGGGCGGCGCCCGCCGCGATCGTGAGCTCGACCTCCGTGATGAGTCCCGCATTCATGACATCGCGGAACTCGAGGTCGGCGAAGCCCCACTCCTCCTTGAGCCGGCGGCGGCGCGCCGCGGGAGGCTCAGGAAGCCGGGCGCGGAGCGACTCGATGAGCTCGGGCGACGGCTCGACCGGGAGCAGGTCGGGCTCGGGGAAGTAGCGGTAGTCGTCGGCGTCCGACTTGGGGCGCCCCGGCGAGGTCGCGCCCGTGTCCTCGTGCCAGTGCCGCGTCTCCTGCACGATCGACCCGCCGGCCTCGAGGATCGCCGCCTGGCGCTGGATCTCGTGCCGGATCGCGCGCTCGACGGAGCGCATCGAGTTGACGTTCTTCGTCTCCGTCCGGGTGCCGAGGACGCCGGAGCCCTTCGGGGAGAGCGAGATGTTCGCGTCGCAGCGGAGGTTGCCGCGCTCCATCCGCGCCTCGGAGACGCCGAGGGCGAGCGCGATGTCGCGGATCGTCTGGACGTAGGCGCGGCCGACCTCGGGGGCATCGGCGCCCGTGCCGAGGATGACCTTCGTGACGATCTCGACGAGCGGGACGCCGGCGCGGTTGTAGTCGACGAGCGAGTACTCGGCGCCCTGGATGCGGCCCGTCGCGCCGCCGACGTGGGTGAGCTTGCCCGCGTCCTCCTCCATGTGCGCGCGCTCGATGCCGACCGTGAGGAGCCGCCCGTCGGCCAGCTCGATCTCGAGCTCGCCGTCGAAGGCGATCGGCTCGTCGTACTGCGAGATCTGGTAGTTCTTCGCGAGGTCCGGGTAGAAGTAGTTCTTCCTCGCGAAGCGGCTCGAGGGGGCGATCGAGCAGCCGAGCGCGAGCCCGAGCGAGATCGCGTGCTCGACCGCCTGGGCGTTGACGACCGGGAGGGAGCCCGGCAGGCCGAGGCACACGGGGGTGATGAGCGTGTTCGGCTCCGCGCCGTGGAAGCGGCTGTTCGCGGGGTTCGGCGCGTCGGAGAACATCTTCGTCAGCGTCGAGAGCTCGACGTGCACCTCGAAGCCGAGGGCGACGTCGTATCTCGCGATCGCGTCGTCGAAGTCGAGAAGATCCGTCCGAGCCATGCCCCCAATCCTAGAAGCCAATCCGCGGCCCGCCGGCTCGCTCAGTCCCCCACAGTCGGCGCCGACTCGACTCATGCACAGGGTCTCGCGCCGCCGCGCCGCCGATGTCGGCAAGGACGCCTAGCGTCCAGACATGTCCGCCTATCCGGTCCCCTTCACGGTCGAGCGGGATGGTGCGCAGCGCCTCCGACTGCGCAATGCCAGCGATGAGCCGCTCCACTGGGTGCGCGTCGAGACCTCGCGCCGCGGCATCGCCTGGGCGCCCCTCACCCCGCGGCTCGACCCTGGGGGTTGGCTCGATGTCAGCGTGCAGGGCCCCGAGCTCGCGCGCGACACCCGGGTCATCGTGCGCTGGCGTCGCCCGAACGGCGACGAGTACCTCTATGGGGTCGCCCTCTGAGCGGGCCGCCCACGGCCGTAAGCGAGCCGCCGCGACTTCTCCTCCCGGAACTCGCGCACCGAGTACGTCGCGGGCCCCTCGGGGAGATCGTCCGCGTGCAGGCCCGTGAGCAGCTCGCCGGGGTCGAGGTCGAGCGCTGTGGCGATACGGACGAGCGTGTCGAAGCTCGGATTGCCGTCCCCTCGCTCGATCTTCGCGAAGTTCGCGGCGTTGATGCCAGCGACCCCCGCGGCCTCCTGCTGCGTCACGTCGAGCCGCAGCCGCGCGGCTCCGATCCGGCGCCCGAGCTCGGCGTGGGCGGCGGATCGCGCAGACATGCATCATGCCTAATTGCATGTCGCTCGGAGGGCGAGATGCTAGCGCAGCTGTGCATATATGCATAGTGGAGTCATGTCTGCCGAGATCGACGCCCTGCTCTGGCGGCTCAGGAGCCTCGCGCACGCACGCTCGTACCGGCGCGGGCACGGGGACGAGGTGTTCTGGCGGGCCTACGCGCTCGTCCAGCATCCGGCCTGGCGCCCGCACGCCCCCGTCGACCCGTCGGAGCTCGCCGAGCCCTGGGAGGAGGTCGGGCGGACGCTCTCGGCGCTCCACCTCGGCTGGCGATCGACGGGCGGCTGGCCGCCGGGCGAAACGCTCCCCGAGGAGGCCGAGAGCTGGCAGGTCCTCGGCACCCGCGTGCTCGACCTCGCCCCCGAGGATCCCGCGCTGCTCGCGAGGCTCCGGCGAGTCGCGCTGCAGACGGTCCGCAGCCTCGCCGAGCTCCCGCCGCTCCCGGCAGGCAGCCGGGCCGGGACCCGCGACGGGATGGACGTGCGACCCTAGTCGGATGCGCACCTGGGCGGCGGAGGCCTACCACCGATCCTTCGAGCGGCTCTGCGCGGGCGCCGTGCCCGACCTCCTTGGCGCCGTCGGCGCACCGGCCGGCGGGCGGCGACTCCTCGACGCCGGGAGCGGCACCGGGGTCGTCGCCGCGGCCGCCGCCCAGCTCGGCTGGCGCGTCGACGCGGTCGACCTCGACGCCGGCATGACCGCGTACACCGCGCGGCACCTGCCGACCGTGACGAGCCGCGTCGAGTCGATCGCGGCGCTGTCGGACGGCGACCACGCCTTCGACGCGGTCACGGCCGGCTTCTCACTCAACCATGCCGACCACCCCTCGCTCGTCGTCGGCGAGCTGCATCGAGTCCTGCGGTCCGGTGCGCCCATCGCCGCGACCGTCTGGCCCTGGCAGCGCACCGAGATGAATGCGCTGTGGAGCGAGCTCATGGATGAGACCAGCACGCGACCGGCGCGCGTCGCGCTCCCGGCGGGCGAGCCCTTCGAGCGCACCGAGCCGGGTCTGGCCGGGCTGCTGGCGGGAGGAGGGTTCCACGGTGTCGCGACGCGGCGCCTCGCCTGGACCTTCGAGATCGCACCGGGCGAGCTGTGGCGCGGGATCGAGACGGGCCTCGCGACGATCGGCCAGGCCTACCTCGCCGCGGACGACGGGGGCCGGCGTCGGCTCCGCGCGGCGTATGACGACCGCACCGCCGAGCTCGCCCCCGACGGCTTGCTGCGCTTCCCCGTCGAGGCGATACTCGGCGTCGGGATAGCCTGAGTCGCTCGGCCGCTCAGCCGTGCGGCCGCTCAGCCGCGCGGGAGCGCGCAGGCGGGCGTGCCCCCTGGCAGGCGGTGCCGGTTCGCGGCGATGAGCCGGTAGCCGAGCTCGGTCCCCCAGCGGATGATCGGCGCGCCGAGGATGGCCCCGACCCAGCGCCACGTGCCGCCGGCGCGAGCCAGCAGCCAGGCGGCGGCCCGGCCCCCTTCGAGGCGCCCGCCGGGCACTTCGTCGCCGAGCACGACGATGTGCCGCGCGACCTCGTCGCGGGTCAGGCCGAGCTCGCCGAGCGGCGCCCACTGGTAGGGCACGGCCTCGAAGTCGGCGCGGCGGGCGAGCCAGTCCTTCGCGCTCGTGCAGAAGCCGCAGTCGCCGTCGAAGACGAGGACTGGGAGCCCGGCCATGCGACCGAGCCTACGCCGTGCCGGCGCCCCGGCGCTCCCGCTCAGCCGAGCGCTGGCGCCCGGTCGAGGATGCGGCCGTGCCGCGCCTCGAGAAGGCGCTCGAGCGTCGCGCCGATCCGGTACAGCCGCGCGTCCTGACGCGCCGGCGCCATGAGTTGGAAACCTGTCGGGAGGCCGTCCTCCTCGGCGAGCCCCATCGGCACGGTCATGCCGGGGATGCCCGCGAGGTTCGCGGGGATCGTCGTGACGTCGTTGAGGTACATCGCGAGCGGGTCGTCGACCTTCTCGCCGATGCGGAAGGCGGTCGTCGGTGCCGAGGGCGAGACGAGCACGTCGGCCTGCTCGAAGGCCGAGGCGAAGTCCCGCTGGATGAGCGTGCGGACCTTCTGCGCCGAGCCGTAGTACGCGTCGTAGTAGCCGGCCGAGAGCGCGTAGGTCCCGAGGATGATGCGGCGCTTGACCTCGGGTCCGAAGCCCGCCTCGCGCGTCGCGGCCATGACCTGCTCGACGGTGCCGCCGCCCTCGGGGGTCACCCGGAGCCCGAAGCGGACCGAGTCGAACTTCGCGAGGTTCGAGGAGGCCTCGGCGGGGAGGATGACGTAGTACGCCGCGACGGCGTACTCGAAGTGCGGGGCGCTCACCTCGACGATCTCGGCGCCGGCTCCCGCGAGCAACTCGAGCGCCTCGTGGAAGCGCGCCGAGACGCCGGGCTGGAAGCCGGGGCTGTCGAGCTCCCGGACGACGCCGATGCGCACGCCCCGGAGCGAGTCGGCGAGCGCGCCCTCGCGAGCGGCGGCGGCGAACGAGGGCCAGGCGTCGGTCAGCGAGGTCGAGTCGCGCGGATCGTGCCCGCCGATGACGTCGTGGAGGAGCCCGGCGTCGAGCACGCTCCGGCTCACCGGGCCGACCTGGTCGAGGGAGCTCGCGAGCGCGATCGCGCCGTAGCGGGAGACGCCGCCGTAGGTCGGCTTGACGCCGACGGTGCCGGTCACGGCCCCGGGCTGGCGGATCGAGCCGCCCGTGTCGGAGCCGAGCGCGAAGGGCGCCTCGAATGCCGCGACCGCCGCGGCCGAGCCGCCGCCCGAGCCGCCCGGGATCCGCTCGAGGTCCCACGGGTTGCGGGTCGGGCCATACGCGGAGTGCTCGGTCGAGGAGCCCATCGCGAACTCGTCCATGTTCGTCTTGCCGAGCGGCACGAGGCCGGCCGCTCGCAGCCGCGCGACCGTCGTCGCGTCGTACGGCGGCACCCAGCCCTCGAGCATCCGGGAGCCGGCGGTCGAGGGCATGTCGAGCGTGCAGAGCACGTCCTTGATCGCGACGGGGACGCCCGCGAGCTCGCCGAGGGGCTCGCCCGCCGCCCGGGCGCGGTCGATCTCCCCGGCCGTCTCCAGCGCATTCGTCGCGACATGGAGGAATGCGTGGACGTCGCCGTCGACGGCCTCGATGCGGTCGAGGTGGGCCCGGGTCGCCTCGACGGCGGAGACCTCCCCCCGCGCGAGGAGTCCGCCAAGCTCGGCTGCCGTCAGGCGCGTCAGGTCGGCCATGCTCACTGCTCCTCGCCGAGGATCGCGCTCACGATGAAGCGGGTCCCGTCGTGCTCGGGGGCGCCCGCGAGCGCCTCGGCCGTCGTCAAGGTCGCGCCGGGCACATCCTCGCGCTGGACGTTCGACAGCGGGATGGGGTGGCTCGTCGCCGGGACGTCGGGCGTCGCGACCTCGCGTACCTTCGCGACGCTGTCGACGATCGCGCCGAGCTGACCCGTCAGGGTCTCGATCTCGGCCTCGTCGAGCGCGATGCGCGCGAGACCGGCGAGGTGCTGCACCGTCTCAGTTGTGATCTCCGACACCCGTCGATCCTATTTCAGGCGTCCGGGCCGGAAACGCGCCATCTCGGGCATCGAGCCGGTCCCAGTGCCTGAATACGACCCGAGAGGCCTGAAAACGGGTCAGGCGTGCTTCCAGTAGCCCTTGATGACGGCACGGTCGAGATCGACGCCCCGCGAGGTGAGGAATGCGCGGCCCGGCGCGACGATCGACTGCTCGGCCGCGATGAAGGCGAAGCCGTCGCCCTCGTGGACGGGCACCGAGCCGAGCGCGGCGACGAGCTCCTCCTGGGAGCGCAGCCACCGCGCGGTCAGCACGCCGCGCGTCTCGAGCGGCTGCTCGTCCGCCGGGTCCTCGGCGACGAGGAGGACGTCGACGGGCGCACCGGGGCGGACGGCGCCGAGGTGGCGCCGGATCGCCGGCAGTGCCGTGCGGTCGCCGACGAGCAGCCACCACTCGGGCGCCCCCTCGAGGACGAGCGAGCCGCGCGGCCCGCCGATGAGCGCGCGCGAGCCGATGACGGCGTTCGCCGCCCAGTCGGAGGCGGGGCCCGTGCCGTAGATGACGAAGTCGAGCGTCAGCGAGCCGGCATCCCAGGCGACGGGCGTGTACTCGCGGGAGGGGTGCTCGCGCATCCGCTCGATGCGCTCTGCGGGCTCCCCCTCAATGACCGCGTCGTCGGGCACGAGGAAGATCCTGAGGTGGTCGTCGGCGCCCGGCGAGTCGAAGCCCTCGAAGTCGCCCTCGAGCGTGATCCTCCGGTAGCTCGGGGTGACATCCTCGATCCGGCTCACGGCCGCGGCGCGGGGACGGTGCTCGAGCGGGCGGCGCTCGAGCCGGAATGCGGGCTGGCTCGACATGCCCGTCACTCTAGCCCGGGAGGAATGCGCGGCCCCGGCCCGCCGCTCAGTCGTCGAGGACCGCGAGGCCCCGCTCGAGCAGCTCGGCGAAGCGCTCCGCGGGGAGGATCGGGACGCCGAGCTGGAGCGCCTTCGCCTCCTTCGAGCCCGCCCCGGGACCGACGACGACGAGCGAGGTCTTCTTCGAGACCGAGCCCGCCGGCTTGCCGCCCGCCGCGAGGACCGCCTCCTCGGCGCCCTCCCGCGTGAAGCCCTCGACCGTCCCCGTGACGACGACGGTGAGCCCGCTCAGCGGCCCCTCGACGGCCGCCGCCGCGCCCGGGCCGGGGTGGCCCGGGATCCGGAAGGCGACGCCGGCCTCCGACCAGCGCTGCACGATCTCGAGGTGCCAGTCGACCTGGAACCATTCGACGACCGCCTCCGCGATGATCGGGCCCACGCCGTCGACGGCCGCGAGCTCGGCGGCGTCCGCGGCGCGGATCGCCTCAAGGGAGCCGAAGTGCTGCGCGAGGGCGCGGGCGGCGACGGGGCCGACGTGCCGGATGTTGAGCGCGGCGAGCTGGCGCCACAGGTCCTTCGACTTCGCGAGCTCGAGCTCGGCGATGAGCTCGACGGCCGCCGCCGAGACGATCGAGGTCTCGTCCCCGTCGAAGGGGCCCTCGGGGTCGAAGGGCGGGTCGGAGCGGGTCTTCGTCGGCGGCTGTCCCGCGGACGGCGCCTTGCGCTGCCGCCGGAACGGCGTCTCGCGCCGCACTCGGCCCTCGGCGTCGGTCTTCGGGAGGCCCGTCTCCGCGTCCTTGACGACGACCTCGATGGGGAAGAGCTCCTCGAGGCGGAGCTCGAAGAGTCGCGCCTCCGTCGTCAGCGGTGGCTCATCGGGGTGGACCGGCTGGGTCAGGGCCGCCGCGCTCACCTCGCCGAGCCCCTCGATGTCGAGCACCCCGCGGGAGCCGATGTGCTCGACGCGGCCGCAGACCTGCGCGGGGCAGGACCGCGCATTCGGACATCTCAGGTCGATGTCGCCCTCCTTGGCGGGCGCGAGCGCCGCGCCGCACTCGGGGCAGGCCGTCGGCATGACGAACTCCCGCTCGCTGCCGTCGCGGAGCTCGAGGACCGGCCCGAGGATCTCGGGGATGACGTCGCCGGCCTTCCTGACGACGACCATGTCGCCGATGAGGACGCCCTTCGCCCGCACGACGTCCTGGTTGTGGAGCGTCGCGCGGGCGACGACGGAGCCGGCGACCTGCACTGGGTCGAGCACGGCGTACGGCGTCGCCCTGCCGGTCCGCCCGACGCCGACCTCGATGCCGAGGAGCCGCGTGTGGACCTGCTCGGGCGGGTACTTGTAGGCGATCGCCCAGCGCGGCGCCCGCGAGGTCGCGCCGAGCTCCCGCTGCAGCGCGAGCTCGTCGACCTTGATCACGATCCCGTCGATCTCGTGCTCGACCGAGTGCCGGTGCTCGCCGAAGTGCTCGATGAATGCGGCGGCCTCCTCCGCGCTCGGCACGACCCGCGCATTCGCGCTCGTCGGCAGGCCCCAGCCGGCGAGCAGCTCGTAGACGCCCGACTGGCTCTCGGCAGCGGGGCGGGGCCAGGCGCCGACCCCGTGGACCAGCATGCGGAGCCGGGAGAGCCGCCGTCGCATGAGGTCGAGCTCGGCGGCGGACTTGCCGTCCGTCTTCTGTCGGAGCGAGCCAGAGGCCGCGTTGCGCGGGTTTGCGAAGACGCGCTCGCCCGCGGCGGCCTGCTCAGCGTTGAGCGCCTCGAAGGCCTCGACGGGGAAGAAGATCTCGCCGCGGACCTCGACGAGCGGGGGGTGCCCCGCGCCCGCGAGCCGGCTCGGGATGCCGGGGATCCGCAGGACGTTCGGCGTGACGTCCTCGCCGGTCACCCCGTCGCCGCGCGTCGCCGCGCTGACGAGGACGCCGTCGGCGTAGCGCAGCGAGATCGCGAGCCCGTCGATCTTGAGCTCGCAGAGGAGGGCGGGCTCCCGGCCGGCGTCCCGCGCGACGCGCGCCGCCCACTCGAGGAACTCCTCGACCGAGAAGACGTTGTCGAGCGAGTACATGCGCTCGGCGTGCGTCACGGGCGCGAAGAGCTGTGAGCGACGGCCGCTGACCCTGAGCAGCACCGAGTCCTGGCCGATGAGCTCGGGGTGACGCTCGCCGATCTGACGGAGTCTGGCCTTGAGCCCGTCGTACTCGGCGTCGGTGACGAGCGTCGCATCCCGCTCGTAGTAGGCGTCGTCGAGCTCCGCGAGGCGCCGCTCGAGCTCCTCCGCCTCGGCGCGGGCGCGCGCGAACTCGTCCTCGGGGGGCGTCTGGGTGCCGGCCACGCTCCAAGCCTAGGCACGCGCGCCGACACCGCGAGGGGCTTGCGCTGGCGCCTGGGCCTGCGCTGCCGCTCAGACGAGCTCGGCGGCGACCGTGCGGTCGATCGTCACCTGGCCGAGGACGCGCGTGCCGCGGTAGAGCACCGCCGACTGCCCGGGAGCGACGCCCTCGACGGGCGCGGCGAGCCGGATCCGCCACTCGTCCCCGATCCGCGACACCGCGCATTCGACCGGATCCCCGTGCGCCCGCACCTGGACCTCGGTCGCGGTCGAGAGATCCCCGAGCTCGCTCGCGCGACCGCCCGCGAGCTCCGCGACGGCGAGCGCCTCGCGCGGGCCGACGACGACCTCGTTGCTCGCGGGCCGGACCTCGAGCACGAATCGCGGCCGGCCGTCGGGCGAGGGCACCGTGAGGCCGAGACCCTTGCGCTGGCCGACCGTGAAGGCGAGCGCGCCGTCGTGGCGACCGAGCACCTCGCCGTCCCGGTCGACGATCGCCCCCGGCGCAAGGCCGAGCTTCTCGTCGAGCCAGCCGCGCGTGTCGCCGTCGGGGATGAAGCAGATGTCGTAGGAGTCCGGTTTCGCCGCCGTGACGAAGCCGCGCGCCTCCGCCTCGGCGCGGACGAGCGCCTTCGAGGCGTCGGCGCCGAGCGGGAAGTAGGAATGCGCGAGCTGTCGTCTCGTGAGCACCCCGAGCACGTAGGACTGGTCCTTGGGCCCGGCGGCGGCCCGGTGGAGCTCGAGCCCCTCCGGACCCTCGACGACGCTCGCGTAGTGGCCCGTCGCGAGCGCGTCGAAGCCGAGGGCGAGCGCGCGCTCGAGCAGGGCCGCGAACTTGATCTCCTCGTTGCAGCGCAGGCACGGGTTCGGCGTGCGGCCGGCCGCGTACTCGGCGGCGAAGTCGGCGACGACGGTCTCGGCGAAGCGCTCGGAGAAGTCCCACACGTAGAAGGGGATCCCGAGCCGGTCGGCGACGCGGCGGGCGTCCATCGCGTCCTCGACCGTGCAGCAGCCGCGGCTGCCCTCGCGGAGGCTCGCGCGGTGGCGGCTCAGGGCGAGATGGACCCCGACAACCTCGTGCCCCGCCTCGACGGCGCGCGCCGCGGCGACGGAGGAGTCGACCCCTCCGCTCATCGCGACGAGCACCTTCATGCCTCAATTGTCCCAGCACGGGCGGTGCCGCGCGTCGGAGATTCCGGCGGCTCATGCCCACTGGGCCGTCCTGCCTCCGGCATCGCCGACGCGCGGAGCCGGGTCACGGGATGTCGTTGATCGCCTTCTCGACGCTCGCGAGCCGGTGGTCGATCGAGTCGAGGCGCGTGCGGATCGCCGCGACCTCCTCGTCGCCGTCCCGGCGGCGGTTCGTCACCATCCCGACGGTCGTGATGACCGCCCAGGCGATGATCGCGACGATGACGATCCAGGCCCACCAGGGCATGAAGAACTCCATTTCACTGCTCGCTTTCTGCTGGGTCCTGCTTGGGATCCGACTCGACCGCGGCGCGGATCGACTCGGGGCTCACGGTGATCTGGAACGGCACGACCTCGAAGATCTTGAGGGCCTTGCCGTCCGCCGAGAGCTCGAAGCGCCCGGCCAGGAGGCCGACCTCCTCGAGCCGCTGCAGGTGCATGTAGAGGAGCGCGCGCGACATCCCGACACGGCGAGCGAGCTCGCTCACGTGCGTCGGCTCGGCGGCGACCGCCGCGATGATGCGGAACCGCTGCTCGCTCGCCACGGCGGTGAGCCTGGCGACCTCGTCCGCGATACTCATGCATTCCTCCTTGCACCTGTCAGAATAATATTACAGATGCAAACATCGCACAAGATCCCGATTTCAGGACAGGGGACGCGACACGCCGCGGCGGGTCGAGGCGAACCCGCTCCCAGGCCTGAAAAGGGGGTGGGGCACCTGAAAACGGGCGGGCGCGTCAGTCGGTCGCGCGGGCCGCGTGGCGGTCAAGGAACTCATAGAGCTCGCGGTCGTCGACGCCGGGGAACGTCCCCTGCGGCAGCGGCGCGAGGATCTGGGCGTGGAGCCGCGCCGAGCTCCAGGCCTTGTCGCGCCAGCGCTGGCTGAGCCGATCGTCCGGGCGCTTGCAGCACGCCTCGTCGGGGCACGTCGATGTCCGGCGGATGACGCTGTCGCGCCCGCGGAACCACTTCGAGGCCTCGAAGGGTACGCCGATCGTGATCGAGAACTCGTCCGACTCCGTCGTCCCGGTCTGCGCCGACTCGAAGAACGTCCCCTCGGGCGTGTCGGTGTACTGGTAGAACTCGGTCGTCCGGTTGACCCGCGTGAAGGCGGTGCGCCCCGCCCAGCGTCGGCAGACGAACTGCCCCTCGATCGAGCCCGTCACATCGACCGGCAGTCGGAGCCCGTCGTTCTCATACGCCTTCTGGATGTTGCCGTCGCCGCCGACGCGGAGAAAGTGGAGCTCGAGGTCGAGGTAGGTCGTCAGGAGGTTGGTCAGCCGGAGCGCGGCCGCCTCATGCGTCACCCCGAAGGCATCACGGAAGTCCTCGACCGCGATGTTCCGCTCGGCCTTCGCCGCCTGGAGGAACTCGAGCGCCTGCCGCCTCGGCATGAGCACCGCAGCGGCGAAGTAGTTGATCTCGAGCCGCTGCCGGAGGAAGTCCGCATAATCGGCCGGCTCGGCGTGCCCGAGCACCCGATGCGCCATCGCCTGCAGCGCGAGCGAGCGCAGGCCGTGGCCGCCGGGGATCGAGGCGGGAGGGAGGTAGATCCGGCCGTTCGCGAGATCAGTCACGGTGCGGGCGTTGTGCGGCAGGTCGCCGACGTGGACAAGCTCGAAGCCGAGCCGCTCCGCCATGAGACCGACCGTGCGGTGCGTCAGTGCCCCCGTCGAGTGCCCGACCTCCCCCAGCAGCCGCTCCGCGACATCCTCGATCTCGGGCAGGTGGTTGTTGCGCTCGCGCATGCTGAGCCGGAGCTCGGTGTTCGCCCGCCGCGCCTCCTCGGGGCTCGCGATCGCCTGCCGGGCGCGGCGCTGGAGCTCGCGGTGCAGCCCGACGATCGCCCGCAACGTCTCATCGGTCATGGCGCGGCCCGCCCGGATCGGCGGCAGGCCGAGCGAGGCGTAGAGGCTCGATCGCTGCGCACGGTCGAGCTCGATCTCGAGCGCCGCCCGCTCCGAGGGCGGCCGGTCGTCGAGGAGCGTCGGCAATGGGATGCCGAATTCGACGGCGAGCGAGGTCAAGAGGCTGATCCGCGGCTCGCGCTTCCCGTTCTCGATGAGCGAGAGCTGCGAGCTCGCCGCGCCGACCCGCGACGAGACCTCGTCGAGGGTCAGCCCCGCGGCGATTCGATAGTGACGAATGCGTTGACCGAGCGTCACAAGATCCTGCATGAATTCACTCTATGGAAAAATTGACGAAAGTTTCCTACGGTTTTGGCCAATAGCGGCCCAGAAGCACCGACAGGATTGACAAACACCACTTCTTTATGGAGGCGCCATGAGCATCCTCGAATCCACCGAGACGACGGATCCGTCGACCGGCTACCGGCTACGCACGGAGCCGCCCGCCGGGACGCCGCGGAGCATGATCGACTGGGTCGCGTCCGTCGCGGCGCAGACGAAGCCCGAGGCCGTCGTCTGGTGTGACGGGTCGCAGGAGGAGTTCGACGCGATCACCTCGCTCATGGTCGCGCAGGGCACCCTCATCAGGCTCAACGAGGAGAAGCGCCCCCGCTCGTTCCTCGCCCGCAGCAATCCGTCGGATGTCGCGCGCGTCGAGGCCCGCACATTCATCAACTCCGCTCGTCAGGCCGACGCCGGACCGACCAACAACTGGGTCGACCCCGCCGAGATGCGCGAGACCCTCGACGAGCTCTTCGATGGCGCGATGCAGGGCCGGACGATGTACGTCATCCCCTTCTCGATGGGCCCCCTCGGCTCGCCGCTCAGCCGCTACGGCGTCGAGATCACGGACTCCCCCTACGTCGTCGCGAGCATGCGGATCATGACCCGCATGGGCGACCAGGCCCTCGCGAAGATCAAGGAGTCGACGCCCTGGGTCAAGGCCGTCCACTCGGTCGGCGCCCCCCTCGCCCCCGGCCAGGCCGACGTGCCGTGGCCGTGCAACGAGACGAAGTACATCACCCACTTCCCCGAGACGCGCGAGATCTGGTCCTACGGCTCAGCCTACGGCGGGAACGCGCTCCTCGCGAAGAAGTCGTTCGCGCTGCGCATCGCCTCGGTGCTCGCCCGCGACGAGGGCTGGCTCGCCGAGCACATGCTCGTCATCAAGGTGACGTCGCCCGAGGGCCGGGTCTACCACGCGGCAGCCGCCTTCCCGAGCGCCTGCGGCAAGACGAACCTCGCGATGCTCCAGCCGACGATCCCGGGCTGGAAGGTCGAGACGGTCGGCGACGACATCGCCTGGCTCGGCATCGGCGAGGACGGGCTGCTGCGGGCCATCAACCCCGAGGCCGGCTTCTTCGGCGTCGCCCCCGGTACCGGCTGGTCGACGAACTCCGTCGCGATGGAGACGATCACCCACGACACGATCTTCACGAACGTCGCGCTCACGGAGGACGGCGACGTGTGGTGGGAGGGCGCAACCGACGAGAAGCCGGCGCGACTCACCGACTGGCAGGGGCAGCCCTGGACGCCCGACTCCGGGCGACCCGCAGCGCACCCGAACTCCAGATTCACGGTTTCCGCGGCCCAGGCCCCGTCCATCTCGGACGACTGGGAGGACCCGCGGGGCGTCGTCATCGACGCGATCATCTTCGGCGGCCGTCGTGCCACGACCGTGCCGCTAGTGGTGGAGGCACGCGACTGGGCGCACGGGGTCTACCTCGGTGCGACCGTCTCCTCCGAGGCCACGGCGGCCGCCGAAGGCACTGTCGGGCGACTGCGCCGCGACCCGTTCGCGATGGCGCCCTTCTACGGCTACAACGCCGCCGACCACTGGTCGCACTGGCTCGAGATCGGCCGCCGGCTCCGCGCCGCGGGCGGTCGGGTGCCGCGCGTCTTCTATGTCAACTGGTTCCGCAAGGACGCCGACGGCAAGTTCCTCTGGCCCGGCTTCGGCGAGAACTCGCGCGTGCTCGAGTGGATGTTCAAGCGCATCGAGGGCAAGGTGCCCGCGGCGGAGACCCCGATCGGCCTCGTGCCGGCCGAGGGCTCGCTCAACGTCGACGGGCTCGACATCACGGCGGAGCAGCTCGAGGAGCTCTTCCGCATCGACACCGAGGGCGTGCTCGCCGATGCGCAGAGCGCGAGCAGCTACTTCGAGGAGTTCGGGGACCGGGTGCCCGCGGAGCTCCGCGCCGAGGTCTCGGCGCTTCAAGACCGACTGTCCGCATAGCGGCAGGCGTGTTCCGGAGGCCGGGCCCATGCGGGCCCGGCCTCCGTGCGTCTCATGGCCGGCGGGCGGTCGAGCCCGGTGCTGGGATTCTGGCCGGATGCTGGGATTCCGCACGAGAAGTCCAGCACTCGGCCGGAATCCCAGCGCCCCGCCACCACGAGCGGGCACTCCCGGGCGGGCCGTAGCCTGTCGGCATGACGCCGCGTCCCCGCACCGGCCGCCTCGCACTCCGACTGCGCCGCGGCGCGATCCGGCTCGCGGTCGACCCGATCGTCGCGGTGCCGGGGTTCTGGACCGCGACCGCGCTCGGCGCCGCCTGGGGGCTGCTGGCTGGGCGCGGGCCGCTCCGCGAGCGCCTGCGCCGCGACGAGGGGCTCCTCGTCGCCGACCGGATGCCGGCCTGGGCCTTCGGCCGGGGCGGCACGGTGATCGGCGGCGTGCTCCTCACCTCGCCCGACCTCCGGCTCACCCCCGAGGTGCTCCGCCACGAGCGCGTTCATCGTCGCCAGTGGCGGCGGTACGGGCTCGCATTCATCCCGCTGTATCTCGCGGCCGGCCGCGACCCGCTCCGCAATCGCTTCGAGATCCAGGCGGGGCTCGTCGAGGGCGGCTACCTGCGCTGACTGGGGGCGATGCGCGCCACCGAGTGGCGGGCGCATGATCGGAAGGCGGGAATGCGCGCCCGCAGGCCCGCCGCTCGGCGAACCGCCCGCCGCTCAGTCGGCGGTGAGGACGCGTGCGGGGCCGCGCCCGGCGACCCAGGCGTAGACCGCGGGGCACTCGCCGTACGTGAGCCACTCCTCGCACCAGGCGTCGACGGCCCGGCCGAGATCCTGTCCGCGGTCCCGCACGAGGAACCGCACCTCGAAGCGCGGCGGCGCGACGAGCGGCACGATGTCCCCCGACGAGCCGACCTCGACGAAGACGGTGCCGCGGGCCTTCGCATCGAGGGTTGCAAGCAGCAGCCGCAACGTCCCGAGCTCGCGCTCGTCGGCCGCGAGCAGGATGCGCTCAGCGTCCGCAGGGGCCCAGGCCACCGCGCTCGGGAGCGGTTCGTCGATCATGGCCCTACTAGTTTAGGCAAGGCTAACCTGCATGGCAAGTGGTCGCGAGCGACTCACCAGACCGGCGGTCGCCGGCGGTCCCAGTGCAGGACCGACTCGAGCTGGGCGCCGAGCGCGAGGAGCGTCGCCTCCCCGCCGGGCCGACCGACGAACTGGACGCCCATCGGGAGCGCGGGACGATCGTCGCGCGCCTCGGTCCAGTGGACTGGGAGCTGCAGCGCGGGCAGCCCCGTCGCGTTCGCGAAGCTCGTCCACGGCGTGACCTGGCACTGCTGCTCGAAGTTGCGCTCGCCGTCGGCCGCGTCGTAGTGGCCGACGAGCGGCGGCGGCACCGCGAGCGTCGGGGTGAGCACCGCGTCGAAGCGAGAGAATGCCGCGATCGTGTCGCGCTCGAATCCCGCGAGCCAGCCGATCGCCGCCGCGAGCTCGCCGACATGCCGCGCCCGGCCCTCGCCCCGCAGCCAGGCCGTGAGGGGCTCGAGGAGCCCGACCGCCTCCTCGGGGATCGGCAGGGAGGCGGGGCCGGCCTGCCAGATGACGCGGAAGTGGTCGGGGTATTCGGGCGCGGGCCGCCAGTCGACCTCCTCGACCTCGTGCCCGAGTGCGAGCAGCTCGGCGATCGCGGCGTCGAGGGCCGCGCGCGCCTCCTCGGAAACGGTGATGTCGTACCAGGAGGACCACGGCGAGACCGTCGTCACCCCGATCCGCATCGGCCGCGCAGCCTCCGGCTCGGTCGCGGCCGCGAGGAACGGCCCGTCCCCCGGCGGGCGCGTCGCCCAGGCCGCCGGCGCGCCCGCGGGCGCCATGGCGTCGAGCAGGAGCGCGGCATCGGCGACGGTCCTCGCGAGCGAGCCCGCCGTGACGAGCCCGCCGGGGAAGTCGAAGCCGCCCGCCGACGGCACGCGGCCCCGCGACGGCTTGAGCCCGACGATGCCGCAGGCGGCCGCGGGGATGCGGATCGACCCGCCGCCGTCGGACCCTGGCGCGAAGGGGAGCAGACCGGCCGCGACCGCCGCGGCCGCCCCGCCGGAGGAGCCGCCGGCGCCTCGCGCGAGGTCCCAGGGGCTCCGCGCGGGCACCCCGGCGAGTGGCTCGGTGTAGGCGGGACTGCCGAACTCGGGCGTCGCGGTCTTCCCGAGCGACACGCCGCCGGCGCCGTCGAGGACGTCGACGAGCGGATCTGACACCTCCGGCACGTTCGCCGCCATGAGCCGCGAACCGTAGCGCGTCGGCACCCCCGCGCGGGCAACGAGGTCCTTGTCGGCGAAGGGCAGGCCGAGGATGGGACGCGCGGGATCCACCGTGATCCCCGCCGCGTCGAGTCGCTCGGCCGCCGCGAGGGCGCGCTCGCCCGTCACCTCGACGAAGGCCCCGACGGCCTCGCCGTGCGTCCGGATGCGCTCGAGGTAGTGGGCGACGAGCTCGCGCGAGCGCAGCTCCCCTCGCCGGAGCGCATCGCGCTGCTCGATCGCCGTGAGGTCGTGGATCTGGTCCTGCACCGCCATGCCGCCACCATACCGAGCGGCACCGAGATCAGCGACGGAGCGACTTCTGGAGGAAGACGGTGCCGAGCCAGCGGTCGAATTTGTAGCCGACCCTGCCCATTCGTCCGATCTCTCTGAAGCCGAGCCGTTCGTGCAGCGCGAGCGAGCCTTCCGCGCCCTGGTCGGCGATGACCGCGACGATCTCCTTGAGCCCGGCGGCCTTCGAGCGGGCCACGAGCTCGGTGAGGAGGGCCCGGCCGATGCCCTTGCCGGTCGCGGCGGGCCCGAGGTAGATCGCGTCCTCGACCGTGAAGCGGTACGCCGTCCGGTCGCGATAGGGGGCGACGTAGGCGTAGCCGAGGACCTCGCCGCTCGGCGAGACGGCGACAAGCCACGGATGCCCGGCGGCGCGGCCCTTGTCGAACTTCGCCCGCATCTCGGCGAGGCTGAGCGGCTCCTCGTCGAAGGTCACGGTCGAGTTCTCGACGTAGTGGTTGTAGATCGCGCGGCAGTGCGGGACATCGACGGCTTCGGCATCGCGGATGACGAATGCGCCCGCCGCGATGGGCGGATCGGGGCGCCGCCGCCTCGCCGCCCGGAGCGCGCGGGCCGGGTCGTAGTCCTCGGGTGGCAGCACGTCGGCAAGTCTACGAAGCCGCCGTTTCCGACGTCACCCGGGCCGTGTACTCTGGCGCCCTGGGGGGTCAAGGGAAAGCAGGACACGGCGATGGGGCTCATCAAGGCGGCGCTTGATTCGATCGGCGGCATGTTCGCCGACCAGTGGAAGGACTTCTACACGGTCCCCGACGGTCTGCAGCCGACCGCGGCGATCTTCGCGGCGGTGCCGCGCGGGACGAATGCGGGGCGCGGGTCGAACACGCAGGCCTCCGAGGGGGTCATCTCGAACGGGACGAAGATCCTCGTCCCCGAGGGCTACGGCCTCATCCTCATGGAGGACGGCGCGATCACCGGATTCGCGGCCGAGCCGGGCGGCTACGAGTGGAACTCGGAGGCGCAGGACTCGCAGTCGATCTTCGCGGGCGACGGCATCGTCAGCCCGCTCATCAAGACCTCGTGGGAGCGCTTCAAGTTCGGCGGCCGCCCGAAGGCGCAGCAGCGCGCATTCTTCGTGAGCCTCAAGGAGCTGCCGAACAACCGCTTCGGGACGCAGTCGGAGATCTACTGGGACGACGCCTACCTCAACGCGCAGGTCGGGGCGGTCACGCGCGGCACCTACACGCTCAAGATCCTCGACCCGATCCTCTTCATCAAGAACTTCGTGCCGGCGACCTACCTGCAGCCCGGCGCCGTCTTCGACTTCACCGACATCGACAATGACGCCGCCGCGCAGCTCTTCAACGAGGTCGTCAGCTCGCTCGCGCCCGCGCTGAGCATGTACACGAACGACCCCGCGAAGGGAAATCGGATCACGAAGATCCAGCAGGACTCGCTCGGCTTCGCGCAGAGCCTCTCGGCGGCCGTCGAGCAGGGCTACCAGTGGCTCACGCAGCGCGGCCTCCAGATCATCTCGACCGCGATCATCTCGATCGAGTACGACGAGTCGACGCGCGAGCTGCTCAAGACGGTCCAGCGGGCCGACGCGCTCCTCGGTGCGCGCGGCAACTCGAACCTGCAGGCCTCCGTCGCCGCCGGCTTCGAGGGCGCGGGCGAGAACGCCGGGGCGGGCGGGATCCTCGGCATGGGCATCGCCGCGGGGGCGACGGGCCTCGCCGGCCTCCAGCAGCCCGTGCCCGGGGCTCCCGCGGGTGCTGCGGCCCCGGCCGCCGCCCCCGCTGCTGCAGCGTCCGCCGACCCCATGGCGCAGTTGACGAAGGCGAAGGAGATGCTCGACGCCGGGCTCATCACGCAGGACGACTACGACGCGCTCAAGGCGAAGGCCCTCGGCCTCTGAGCCCCGCGTCCATGAGCATCCCGACGCCCACGGGTCCCGCCGCGGACCCGCCGCCGCCGACCCCCGCCCAGCGCGGTCCCGAGCAGCCGCCGCCACCGGGGCCCGGCTCGCCGCAGGAGGTCCCGCCCGCCGCGGGCGAGTTCCCCGTCGACCCCGAGTCGCTCCCCGAGGCGATCCGCGACGAACTCCTCGCGCCCGAGCCATCGGTCATCGACACCTCGAGCGCGGAGCTGCGCGACGGCCTCAACCGCTGCCCGAAATGTGGGTCGACGGACGTCGAGCTCCGGGTCACGACCGGCATGCTCATCTGCCTCTTCTGCCGGAACGAGTGGTCGGCCGCCCGCATCGAGGAGGAACTCGGCCTCGGCGATGGCCTCGAGGACCTGCACGGCACGGTCATCGCCTCGGGCGCGCAGGATCTCGACATCGGCGCGGACACGCTCCTGACGCTCAAGTGCGGTGCGTGCGGCGCCGAGGTCGTCGTCAACACCGCGGAGCAGGTCGGGGCGCGCTGCCACTGGTGTCGGCACATGCTCACGCTCAATGAGCAGATCCCGAACGGTGCCGTCCCCGACGCCGTCCTGCCCTTCCGCATCACGAAGGACGACGCCGTCGGGCGGATCCGGCAGTTCGTCGACAAGCGCCGCCTCTTCGCGCTCGGCCGCTTCAAGCGCGAGTTCACGCCGGAGAATGTCGTCGGCGTCTACCTGCCGTACATGGTCGTCGACGGCAATATCGGTGCCGAGGTGTTCGGGGTCGGCGAGATCGAGACGGCTCGGTACACCCGGGGCAGCAAGGACAACAAGACGACCTACTACGACGCCGATGTCTACCGCGTCCGGCGCGAGGTCGATTTCACGGTCGACGATCTGACGATCGAGTCCTCAGCCGAGCGCGGCAACCTCGACACCCGCGTGAACACGAACAACATCATCAACGCGATCCTCCCCTTCGACACGAAGAATGCGGTGCGCTGGAACGCGTCCTACCTCACGGGCTTCAACGCCGAGAAGCGTGACCAGGACGTCTCGGCGCTCCAGCCGACGCTCGAGCACCAGCTGCTGTCGATCGCCCGCGCCCAGGTGGAGCCGTCGGTGCGCCGATTCGACCGCGGCGTGCGCTGGGAGCAGGAGCGGCTCGACGTGCGCGGAACGCGCTGGGTCGCAATGTCGCTCCCGGTCTGGCTCTACTCGTACTACGAGGTGCGCGGCGGCAAGGGGCTCGTCCACTACATCGCGGTCAACGCGCGCACCGGCGAGACGATGGGCAGCGTCCCCGTCCAGCAGTGGAAGCTCCTGCTCGCCGCACTCACGGTCGGCACGGTCCTCGAGGCGATCGCGATCGCGGCCCTGGTGGTGACGCTGTGATCGACCTCGTGCTCCATCTCCAGGACGTCGTCCTCGCCGCCGATGACAGCAGCGACGGTGTCGCATGGCTCCTCGCACTCGGGCCGGCAGGCGCCGTCGGACTGTACTGGATGCTCTTCCGCTTCTACCGCAACACGGACAAGTCGCACGCGTATGAGCGCGACACGCTCATCGATGCGAAGCCCGTGACGGGTGAGGAGGAGAAGGTCGACGCCATCCATGGCACGACGCAGTCCTCGGTGCGGGGCAATAATGTCCGCCGTCACCGCGACCGCGTGCAGCGCCTCCCCCCGTCGGCCGACTAGACCTCCTCGACCCGCCAGTCGACGGGGGCCGCGCCATGCTCCTCGAGCAGCGCATTCGTCGTGCTGAACGGCCGGGAGCCGAAGAAGCCGCTCGATGCGGACAGCGGCGAGGGGTGCGCGCTCTCGATCGTGGGGATGCCACCGAGCATGGGCCGCAGCGTGCGCGCGTCGCGGCCCCAGAGGATCGCGACGAGCGGGCCGCCGCGGGCGGCGAGCGCCCGGATCGCCTGCTCGGTGACGGCCTCCCAGCCTTTGCCACGGTGCGAGCCGCTTGCGCCGGCGCGGACGGTCAGGACCCTGTTGAGGAGGAGCACGCCCTGCTCTGCCCAGCGGCTGAGGTCGCCATGTGGCGCGGGCGGGATGCCGAGGTCGTCGCGGAGCTCCCGGTAGATGTTCTGCAGCGATCGAGGGATCGGCCGGACCGCCCGATCGACGGCGAAGGAGAGCCCGATCGGGTGCCCCGGGGTCGGGTAGGGGTCCTGGCCGACGATGAGGACGCGGACCCGGTCGAGGGGCTGCGTGAATGCGCGGAGCACGTTCGGTCCCGCCGGGAGCGTCGCGTAGCCGCTCGCGTGCTCCCCGCGGAGGAAGTCGCCGAGCCGGGCGATGTCGTCCGCGACGGGCGCGAGCGCCTCGGCCCAACCGGGGTCGACGAGTTCGCGGAGCGGCCTTGGCACGCCTCGAATCTAACCCGGGCTTGACACGGCCCCGGTTCGGTGGTTAGTTAGTCGAGTAATGAACCACTGAAGCACCGAGGGGAGCGCCCGTGGACGACGACCGCCCGATCTTCCAGCAGATCGCTGAACAGATCGAGAACGAGATCATCGCCGGCGCGCTGCCCGAGGACACCCAGATCCCCTCGACGAACGAGTTCGCGGCATTCCACCGCATCAACCCGGCGACCGCCGGCAAGGGCGTGCACCTACTCGTCGAGACGGGGATCCTCTACAAGAAGAGAGGGATCGGCATGTTCGTCGCCCCCGGCGCCAGAGCGCGCCTCATCGCCGAGCGCCGCGAGCGCTTCCGCGCCCAGTACGTCCTCCCGCTTCTCGCGGAGGCGACGAAGCTCGGGATCGCTCCCGCCGAGCTCGCCGCCATGATCCAGCCGGGCGGCTCACGATGAGCCCCGTCATCGAGGTCGAGCACCTCACGAAGCGCTTCGGCGGCCTCACGGCGGTCGACGACGTCAGCCTCCGGCTCGACGGCGGGCGGATCATCGGGCTCCTCGGCCGCAACGGCGCGGGCAAGACGACGCTCATGTCGCTCCTCACGGGCCAGGAGTTCGCGACCGAGGGCCGCATCCGGGTCTTCGGCGACTCCCCCGTCGAGCACGCGCAGACCCTCTCCCGGATCTCCTTCATCCGGGAGAGCCAGCGCTACCCCGACAGCTTCAAGGCGAAGCACGTCCTCGCGAGCGCGCCGTGGTTCTTCGGCGGCTGGGACGAGGCGTACGCGCGGGAGCTCGTCAGCGACTTCCGCCTCCCCCTCGACCGGCCCGTCAAGAAGCTCTCCCGCGGGCAGCTCTCGGCCGTCGGCGTCATCATCGGCCTCGCCTCCCGCGCGCCGCTCACCTTCTTCGACGAGCCGTACCTTGGCCTCGACGCCGTCGCGAGGCAGCTCTTCTACGACCGGCTCCTCGCCGACGTCGCCGAGCGCCCCAGGACCGTCGTCCTGTCGACCCACCTCATCGACGAGGTCGCCGACCTCCTCGAGCACGTCGTCGTCATCGACGACGGCCGGATCCTCGTCGACGACGAGGCCGAGGCGCTCCGCGGCTCGGCGACGACCGTCACCGGGACCCGATCGGCGGTCGACGCCTTCGTCGCCGGCCGCACCGTGACCCATCGGACGGGACTCGGCGGGCTCGCCTCGGCGACCGTCGCCCGACTCGACGCCGAATCCCAGCTCGCCGCCCGCGCGGCCGGCCTCGAACTCGCCCCCGTCTCGCTCCAGCAGCTCGTCGTGCAGCTCACGAACTCGGACCAGGAGGTCTCCGCATGACCGCGATCGCCCTTGACCAGACCGCGACCCAGGACCGCAGTCGCTCCCTCGGCCAGCGCATCCTCGCGGTCGTCCGCCTGCACTTCGTCAACCCGACGGCGATCCTCTGGCTGCCGCTCATGATCCTCGGCATCATCTTCGGCGCGAACTGGATCCTCTGGTGGCTCATCCACGAGTTCTCCGGCGGCAAGGACCTCACCGAGGGGACGCAGTGGAGCGGGGCCTCCGCATTCATCTTCGTCTACATGATGGTCGTCGCGATCCAGGCGATGCACCTGACCTTCCAGTACGCGCTCGGCATGGGCGCGACCAGGCGCGACTACTACCTCGGCAGCGCGCTGACCTTCGTCCTGCTCGGCGCCGGCTGGGCCGCGCTCATCGGCACCCTCGGCGTGCTCGAGGAGCTGACGGGCGGCTGGGGTCTGAACGGCCGGATGTTCACGAGCGTCTACTTCGGGGCCGACGGCGCCGCGGTGCGCTACTGGTACGTCTTCCTCCTCTTCCTGCTCTTCCTCTTCCTCGGCGCCCTGTCCGGCGCGCTCTTCGTCAGATGGAAGGCTCTCGGGGTCACGGCGCTCTGGGTCGGACTCGGACTCCTCCTCGTCGCGGGACTCGCGGTCGTCATCATGACGAATGCGTGGGGCGCGATCGGCGGCTTCCTCGGCACGATCGGGACGGGCGGCGCCTACGCGCTGACCCTCGTCGGCTCGGCGCTCGCGGGCATCGGCGGCTTCCTCGTGCTCCGGCGCGCGACCCCGCGCGCCTGAGCGCGCGCGGGCCGATACGCTACCGCCCGTGAGCAACGTCGCCGCAGACCGCCGATCATTCGCCAGGACCACCGTCGCGATCGTCGGCTGGCTCTTCCTCCTCGAACTCGTCTCGGGCATCCTGCAGGGCTACTACGTCCCGCTCATCAGCCCGACCCTCGTCGACCACCTCGGCATCACCGACGCGGAGTTCAACTGGTTCGAGGCGGGACAGCTCATCGTCGCGGCGCTCAGCGTCCCCGTCCTCGCGAAGCTCGGGGACATGCACGGGCACAAGCGCATCCTCCTCATCGCGACGATCGTCACGGCGGGGTCGACCTGGTGGCTCGCCTTCGCCGCCGACTTCACCTCGTTCCTCATCGCGTGGTCGCTCCAGGGGGTCTTCTCGGTGTGGCTCCCCCTCGAGATCGCCCTCATCTTCGACCGCGGCCGCTCGACGGCGATCGGGGCGGCGACGACCCGGCGGGCCGCCGGCACCCTCGTCCTCGCCCTCCAGCTCGGTGCGATCGCGGGCGCGCTGCTCGGCCGCCGTGTGCTCGACTGGACCGGCCACGACGTCGCCATGACGCTCATCTGGCCCGCGATCGCCGTGAGCCTCGTCTTCTTCGCAATCCTCTTCGGCGTGCCGGAGTCGAAGCCCGCGCCGGGGCGTCGGCTCGACTGGCAGGGCTTCGCCCTGCTCGGGCTCGTCCTCCTCGCGATCACGGCGGGGCTCCGCTTCATGAGCATCAACGGCCCCGGGACGTGGTGGGCATGGCTCATCATCGCCGTCGGCATCCTGCTCCTCCTCCCCTTCGGCTGGTGGGAGCTGCGCAGCCCGGACCCGGCGATCGACCTGCGGGTGCTCAAGCAGCGCAACATGTGGCCCGTCCAGCTCACCGCCGGCCTCGTCGGCATCTCGCTGCTCGGCGCCCAGGCGCCCCTCGCGACCTACGCGGCGACCGATCCCGCCGAACTCGTCGGCGGGGAGCCGCTCGGCTACGGGCTCGGGCTCGAGGACACGAGCCTCGTCATCGGCGGCTACATCTTCTCGCTCGCCGTCGGCGCCGCGATCTTCGCGGCCGTCTCGAAGCGGGTCGCGCCGCGCGTCGCGCTCATCGTCGCGACCTTCCTCGTCGCGATCGGCTACTTCGCGCTCATCCCCCTCCACGGCGCGCTCGGCACCTTCCTGCCGGCCCTCATCGTCGCGGGGCTCGGCTGCGGCGCGCTCGTCGCCGCCCTGCCGGCGACCGCCGCAGCGGCCGCCCCGGTCGGCCAGACGGGGATCGCGAGCGCGCTGACCAATACGACGAAGACGATCGGTGGCTCCTTCGCGAGCACGATCTTCGCGATCGTCCTCGCCGCCGGCATCGCGCAGGAGCTCACGCAGCGCGCGAGTCTGAGCGGCTACATCACCGTCTGGGCGATCTGCGGCGGCGGGGCGCTCATCGCGGCGGTCCTCCTCTTCCTCGTCCCGAAGGACGCCTTCGGCGAGGCGGACAGGGGCGCGCGCTGAGCCGCATACACCGCGAGCGATTGTTACGCCCGGGGACGGCGCACGTTGATGGCGGCGCGGCGGGCCCGTAGCGTCATGCGCATCCACCCATGACGAAAGCAGGGCCCTGATGACCGACTGGCGGTTCGAGACCAAGCAGGTGCACTCCGGCGCCGCGCCAGACCCGACGACGAACTCGCGGGCGACCCCCATCTACAAGACGACGTCGTACGTCTTCAACAACGCCGAGCACGCCGCGAACCTCTTCGCACTCGCCGAGTTCGGCAACATCTACACCCGGCTCATGAACCCGACGACCGATGTGCTCGAGCAGCGCGTCGCGGCGCTCGAGGGCGGCACCGCCGCGCTCGCGGTCGCATCCGGGTCATCGGCGATCACCTATTCGATCCTCAACATCGCGCAGGCCGGCGACCACATCGTCTCCTCCTCCTCGATCTACGGCGGCACCTACAACCTCTTCAAGTACACGCTCCCGCGCCTCGGGATCGAGGTCACCTTCATCGAGGACCAGGACGACCTCGAGGCGTGGAAGGCCGCGATCCGCCCGAACACGAAGGCGTTCTTCGCCGAGACGATCGGCAACCCGCAGATCAACGTGCTCGACATCCAGGCGGTCGCCGACATCGCGCACGCGAGCGACATCCCCCTCATCGTCGACAACACGATCGCGACGCCGTACCTCATCCGCCCCTTCGAGCACGGCGCCGACATCGTCGTCCACTCGGCCACGAAGTTCCTCGGCGGCCACGGCACGGTCATCGCGGGCGTCATCGTCGACGGCGGCAAGTTCCCCTGGTCGCAGCACGTCGACAAGTTCCCGGGGCTCACCGAGCCGGACCCGAGCTACCACGGCGCGAGCTACACGACCGTCCTCGGCGACGGCATCGCCTACATCATCAAGGCGCGAGTCCAGCTCCTCCGCGACACGGGCGCGGCGCTCTCGCCGGACAGCGCATTCACGATCATCCAGGGCATCGAGACGCTGAGCCTGCGCATCGAGCGGCACGTCCGGAACGCCCAGGAGATCGCGGAGTGGCTCGAGCAGCACCCGGACGTCGCGTCGGTCAAGTACTCGGGGCTCCCGTCGAGCCCCTGGTATCAGGCGGCGAACAAGTACGCCCCCAAGGGCGTCGGCGCGGTCCTGTCCTTCGAGCTCAAGGGCGGCGTCCCGGCCGGCCGGGCGCTCGTCGACAACGTCAAGCTCTTCTCCCACCTCGCGAACATCGGCGACGTCCGCTCGCTCATCATCCACCCCGCCTCGACGACGCACTCGCAGCTCACCCCCGAGCAGCAGCTCACGACGGGCGTCACACCCGGCCTCGTGCGCCTGTCGATCGGGCTCGAGCACGTCGACGACATCAAGGCCGACCTCGAGGCCGGGCTCGCCGCCGCCCGCGCGGTCGGGGCGTAACACGCGGCTGCGGCGCAATACGCTGAATGGGTCCGGCAGGCCGCCGGGCCCATTCACGTAGACGGCGGACGACATGGACTGGCAGACCCCCGAGGACTCCTTCCCCTCGGCCTTCATCACCGACGCCAACGTCCGCGACCTGATCGGCAAGCCTCCCGCGACGGGGGCCTGGCGCGAGGGCGACCCCGTCGGCTCGCGCCGCTTCGCGAGCATCGGCGACCTCGAGCTCGAGCGCGGCGGTCGCCTCCCGCAGGTGCGGATCGCCTACGAGACCTTCGGCACACTGCGCGCCGATGGCGGCAACGCGATTCTCATCGCGCACGCCCTGACGGGCGACAGCCACATCACGGGTGCGGCGGGGCCGGGCCACCCCACGGCCGGCTGGTGGGGGGACATCGTCGGCCCTGGGCTCGCGATCGACACGGACCGCTGGTTCGTCGTCGTGCCGAACATGCTCGGCGGCTGCCAGGGCAGCACGGGGCCCGCGAGCCTCGCCCCCGACGGGCGGGAATGGGGCGCGCGATTCCCCTTCATCACGATCCGCGACCAGGTCGCTGCGCAGGCCGCGGTCGCCGACGCGCTCGGCATCGCCCGTTGGGCGGCGGTCATCGGCGGCTCGATGGGCGCGATGCAGGCGCTCGAATGGGCGCTCATGCACCCGGATCGTCTCGAGCGGCTCGCGGTGCTCGCCGGCCCCGCGGTCACGACCGCCGACCAGATCGCGCAGAACTCCCTCCAGGTCGAGGCGATCAGAGCCGACCCGGCGTTCGCCGACGGCGACTACTACGACGCGCCCGACGGCGAGGGCCCGCACCGGGGGCTTGCCCTCGCAAGGCGCTTCGCCCTGCTCAACTATCGGGCGGGCGACGAGCTCAACCACCGCTTCGCGAGGAGCTGGCAATCGGCGCGGTCACCGCTCGGCGAGGGCGGGCGCTACGCGGTCGAGAGCTACCTCGACTTCCACGGCAACAAGTTCACGCGTCGATTCGACGCGAACTCGTACATCACGCTCGTCAGCGCCATGAGCTCGCACGACGTCGGCCGCGACCGGGGCGGGGTCGAGGCCGCGCTCGGCGGCATCGACATCCCGACGCTCGTGCTCGCGATCGACACGGACCGGCTCTTCCCGGCCGCCGACCAGGAGCGGATCGCCGCCGCCCTGCCGGGGAACCTCGATGGCACCGAGCCGCACCGCATCGAATCGGAGTACGGGCACGACGCATTCCTCATCGAGACGGAGCTCGTCGGCGCGCAGCTCCGGCGGCTCCTCGGGCACTGAGCCCGCCGCCTGCACCACAGCGGTCGACGAGGCCTCGGGGCGGGTAGCCCGGGGCCGAGACCCGGCCCCGGGCGGCTCCCCCGGGAGGACCCCGACCACGGCCGGGGGCGCTGTGGCGATTGCCCCTCTTGCAGTTGAAGGGTATCGACCGCGGCCCCGCACCTCCCTGCCCCCGTTCGGGGGCCAGGCCGGGAGACCCCCGCTCGGGAACGCGGTGTGCGACGATGGCACGAGATCCCGATGGACCCGACGATGCTCAAGCGCGACCGCCTGCTGCGGCGTACTGCCCGCGCGACCGCCGGCGCCGGACTCCTCGTCGCCTTCCTCGTCGCGAGCACGCCGGAGACCGTCGGGACGGTCCAGTACTGGGGCGCGCTGCCCTTCATGATCGTCGCGGGGGCGCTCGTCTTCCGGCTCGAGAGCGTCCGACCCACGCTCATCATCCTCGGCGTGTGCCTCATGGAGTTCGCGATCGCCTTCACGCTCGCCGCCGTCCCCGGTCCCGTGCCCGCGTCGTCCTCCCTCGCGATCACGGCGCTGCTCGTCGCGTCGATGCCGGGGCTCTCGATCAGCCTCCTCGTCTCCCGCGCCGGCTACATCGCCTACTGGGCGCTCGCGATCATCGCCGCCGCCGTCGCGACGGTCACCATCCACAGCTCCCCCGTCTGGCTGCCGCCGACACTCCTCTGCCTCCTCGGCTGGGGGGTCATGAACGTCGCCGGCTACCTCCTCGCCTCGTCGATCCCCATCGTCCTCCGCCAGGTCGACGACATCGGGGCGGCGCATCAGGCGGAGCGCCAGGCGAGCGAGCTCGAGTCGCAGCGGCGACGCAGCGCGAGGCTCCTCCACGACACCGTGCTCGCGACGATCACGCTCCTCGCGCATTCCGGCGTCGGCGTCTCGGCGGAGGCGCTCCGCAGCCAGGCGCGCAACGACGCCCACCTCCTCAGGCAGCTCCGGCTCGGCGAGCCGCTGTACTCGCTGCCGGACGCGCAATACGCTCCCGAGCCCGTCGAGGAGTCGACGATCGGGACGACGCTCGAGTCGGTCCGTGAGCGATTCCAGCAGCTCGCCCTCGACGTGCAGTGGCACGGCACGACGAGGGTCCTCCTGCCGCAGCGCGTGCTCGACGCATTCCTCTTCTCGATCAGCGAGTGCCTCGAGAACGTCCGGCGTCATGCGGGGGTCTCGAACGCGCACGTGACGATCACCGAGGACGACTCGAAGGTGCGCGCGATGATCACGGACGCGGGACGCGGCTTCGCGCCCGCCGAGATCGGGGAGCAGCGACTCGGCCTCAAGGAGTCCGTCATCGGCCGCCTCGCCGAGGTCGGCGGGAACGCCCGCGTGTTCTCCGCGCCCGGCGCGGGCACGACCGTCCTCCTCGAGGTGCCGCGATGACGGCACCGCTCGCCGCACTCACGGGGCGCCGACCCCTCGGCCGACGTCACGCCGGCCTCGGCGCCCGCCGGCTCTGGTGGGGGGTCATCGTCCTCGTCGCGATCCAGATGGTCTTCGACGTCGGCCAGAGCCTCGGCGACGTCGACCGGATCAACCGTCCCGTCCTCGTCGTCACCGCCTGGGCGGTCCTCATCGTCGCCGATGTCGCCGTCATGCTCGTCACGAGGGCGCTCGGGGACCACCTGCCGAACTGGATGTTCGGCCTCTTCGTCGGCGCGCTCGCGACGAGCCTCGTCCTCGACCTCGCGGCGAGCTGGGGACCGCCGACGCAGGACCTCGCGCTCTCCGCCGGCCGCACCGCGACCCTCTCACTCCTCCTCGCGCTGCCGACGAGGCCGGCCCTCGAGCTCGTCCTCGCGACCCTCGGCTTCACCTTCATCACGACCCTCTCCATGGCGCTCGACGGCGTGCTCGCCCTCGAGACGCTCCACAGCTCGGTCTTCACGCTGTCCCAGATGTGCTTCACGGTGCTCGTCGCGATCATCGCGATGTCGAGCTTCCGCGACCTCGTCCGGCGCGAGATCGAGCACGCGCGCACGCGCACGGCGGTCTTCGCCCCGCGGCTCACGCTCGGCATCGACCAGTCCGAGCAGCTCGCCCGGCTCGACCTCGCCGCCGAGAGTCTGCTCGCCGCGGTCGCCGAGGGCAGGGTGCAGCTCCCCCTCAACGAGGACATCGCCCGCCGCGCCGGCACTCTCGCGAGCGAGCTGCGCTCCCACCTGCTCGAGTCGCGCAGCCGCACCTGGCTCGACCTCGCGATCGAGGAGTCGGAGCTCCTCGCCGCCGCGGTGCGCGTCGAGGACCCGAGCACGAGCGCGGGCCTCCTCGGTCCACGGCAGCGCGGCGCCCTCCTCTCGGCGCTCTGGCTCATCGCCGACCAGCAGCCGCCCCGGCGCCTCGGCACCCCCGCGACCCTCGTCCGCATCCACCGACCGGCCAGATCCGGCGCCACGAGCGCCGCACTCGCGCTCCCGATCGTCATCCAGCTCTCGCAGCATCGCCGATCGGGTCTCGACGCCGGCATCTGGGAGCACATCGGGAAGGTCGGCGACTACCGGGAGGTGCACGAGCAGGGCGCCGTCCGCATCGAGGTCCGTGCGATCGTGCCATCCGGTGGCCCTCGAAGGGGTGTCGCTCGCTAGGCTTCAGGCATGGCCCCGATCACGCTCGCGATCGTCGACGACCACCGGATGCTGCTCGGTGCCCTCACGGAGTGGATCAGGTCTGCCGCGGACGACATCGAACTCGTCGCCGCCGTGCCCACGTGGCCGGAGCTCATGAGCCACCCGAGCTTCCCCATGGAGATCGTGCTCCTCGACGTCGACCTCAAGGACAACATCCCCGTCTCGGTCAAGATCGCGATGCTGAAGAGCGCGGGCGTCGTCCCCCTCCTCATGAGCACCTACTCCGAGCCGCAGATCGTCCGGGAGGCGCTCGCCGCGGGCGCGATGGGGTACCTCGTCAAGTCGGAGGACGCGGAGATGATCGTCGAGGCGATCCGGGCGGCGCACGGCGCGGAGACCTTCATCTCCGCCGAGCTCGACCTCGCCCTCCACGGCGACGGATCCGGCCCCAAGCTCTCGGCGCAGGAGCGCCGGGTCATGGCGCTCTACGCGACGGGCGAACCGGTCAAATCGGTCGCCTACCAGCTCGGCATCTCGGAGGAGACCGCGAAGAGCTACCTCAAGCGCATCCGCGAGAAGTATCGTGCGCACGGCGTCGACGTCGGCACGAAGGTCGCGCTCCGCATGCAGGCGATCCAGGACGGCATCCTGCTCGGCAGCGGCGAGCTCCCCGAGGTCTGACCGGGCTCAGCGCTCGCGGGCGAGCCGGACGAGCCCCGCGAGACTCCAGCCGAGCAGCACGAGCCAGAGGACGTGCTTGACGAGCAGCACGAGCACCATGAGGGGCTGCGCCTCGAGCAGCAGGTCGTAGCCGCTCGGGTACACGAGCTGCGTCAGGCCGGCGATCACGAGCCCGATGACGGCGGGGAGGGATGCGCGGGCGTCGCGCATCGAGCCCCGTCGCCGCGCGAGGAGGATCGCCAGCACGACGGGCGCCGCGAGCCACACGGTGAACTGCGGGGAGCCGACCTTGTTCGTCACGACGAGGACGGCGGCAAGCCCGAGACTCGTGAGGGTCAGCGCGGCGAGGGCGCCGCCGCGCCGGGCGAGGACGCCCAGCAGGAGCACGACGATCGCCCCGAGCAGGAGGAGGGGCGTCGACCAGGCGGCGAGCTCGGCCACGCCAGGGCCGCTCACCTCGAAGGTGATGAGCTCCTGATTCCAGACGATCTCCGCCCCCGGCGCGCCGAGCGCGACCGCGACGAGCCAGGGCGCGGCGAGGAGCGACTCGACCTGGAGGCTCCGCGCCGTCTGACCCGTCAGGAAGCCGAGGAGCTCGCCGCGCGATCCGAGCGCGAGCCAGAGCAGGAGGACCGCCGCGGTCGCGAGCAGGCCGCTCGCAAGGACCCGCCAGCGCGCCCGGAGCGTCACGACCGCGGCGGCGAGCAGCGCGCCCGGCCAGATCTTCATCCAGGCCGCCGCGGCGAGCAGGGCGCCCGCGATCGCGGGTCGCTCGAGCAGGAGCCGGACGGCGATGATCGCGATCGGCGCGGTGATCGCCTCGAGCCGGGCGAGCGCGACCGGCCCCGTCAGGAGCAGGAATGCGAGCCACCACCAGGCGGCGAGGACCCCGCGGCGTCGAGCCCCGCGATCGCCGCGGGAGGCCAGGACGAGGACCGCGACGGCGTCGAGGAGGACGACGAGGCCGAGCCAGGCCCAGCCGTAGGCGCCGGCATCGACGCCCGCGATACCGGCCACGAGCATGGGCGCGAGCGCGAGCGGCGGGTACACGAAGGGGACCGCGATGCCGACCCAGCGTCCGGTCTCGACCCCCGCGGCGACCCAGTCGCGGTAGACGCCGATGACGTCGTTGAACGGCGCGTGCGGGTCGGTCCAGAGCAGCACGATGAGCACCGCGTGCACCGCGACGAACGCGGCGGCGAGCGCGATGCGGCCGAGCGCATCGTCGAGGTGTCGCCGCACGAGGAGTGATGCTACCGGGGCGCGTGGCGAGCCGGCGTAACCCTTCGTCGCATGGCGGGCGGGCTCCGCGCATTCCTGGAGAATTGTCGGCATGTCGAGCACGCGCATCCGCACCATCGGCGCCCTCGCGGGCACCGCGGCCCTCCTGGCGGGCCTGACCGCCTGCAGCACCCCCGTCGAGCACGTCGACCCCTACGTGACCGAGGGCAAGCTGACGATCGCGACGGGCGAGCCCGCGTACTTCCCCTACGTCATCGACGACGCCCCCGAGACCGGCGAAGGCTTCGAGGCCGCGGTCGCCTACGCGGTCGCCGAGGAGCTCGGCTTCGCGCCCGAGGACGTCGTGTGGGTCCGGGCGACCTGGGACGAGGCGATCGCGCCGGGCCCGAAGGCATTCGACTTCAACCTCCAGCAGGTCTCGATCTCCGACGAGCGCAAGGCGTCGATCGACTTCTCGACGCCGTACTACGCCGCCCCGCAGGCCGTCATCACGACCGAGGGCTCCCCCGCGGCCGAGGCGACGTCGATCGCCGACCTCCGGGACCTCGTGATCGGCGCGCAGACCGGCACGACGAGCCTCAAGGCCGTCGAGCAGCTCATCGCCCCGGCCGACGGCGCGCGGGTCTACAACACGAACGAGGACGCGAAGCTCGCGCTCCAGGCGGGCCAGGTCGACGCGATCGTCGTCGACCTCCCGACCGCCTACTACATGACCGGCGTCGAGCTCGACGGCGGCCGCATCATCGGGCAGCTGCCCGACATCGAGGGCGAGACGGACGAGTGGGGCCTGACCCTCGGCAAGGACTCGCCGCTCACCGCCGAGGTCACCGCGGCCGTCGACGCGCTGCGCGCGAGCGGCCGGCTCCAGGAGATCACGGACGAGTGGCTCGGCGCCGGGGCCGGCGTCCCCCTGCTCAAGTAATCTCGACCGGGTGACCGTCGATCAGGCCTGGCGGCCGAGCGCGCTCGAGCTCGAGCGCCAGGCCTATCGGCGCCGCGCGACGACGCGATCCCTCCTCATCGGCGCGGCGAGCACGGTCGTCTTCGCGGCGCTCGTCTGGGTCACGCTCATCAACACGCCCGGATGGGCGCTCGTCCAGGAGAGCTTCTTCGACCCCGCGACGTGGGCCGGCTCCTGGCCGCGGGTGTGGCACGGCTTCCTGCTCAACCTCCAGATCCTCGTCTTCGCCGCGATCGGCGTCGCGATCGTCGCGAGCCTCATCGCCTTCCTCCGGACGCTGCGCGGTCCCGTGTGGTTCCCGCTGCGCTTCCTCGCAGCCGCCTACACCGACATCTTCCGCGGCACGCCGCTCATCATCGTGCTCTACCTCGTCGGCTTCGGGATCCCCGGCCTCGTGCAGCAGCGGATCCCGACCGAGGTGCTCGGCACGGTCGCCCTCGTCATCACCTACTCCGCCTATGTCGCCGAGGTGCTCCGCGCCGGGCTCGAGGCCGTCCACCCCTCGCAGCGAATGGCGGCGCGCGCCCTCGGCTACACGCACACGCAGACGCTCCGGATCGTCGTGCTCCCGCAGGCGCTCCGCAAGGTGACCCCCGCGCTCATGAACGACTTCGTCGCGATGCAGAAGGACGTCGGCCTCGTCTCCGTCCTCGGCGCCGTCGACGCCGTGCGGGCCGCCCAGATCGAGACCGCGCGATTCGCCGACTTCAGCCCCTACGTCCTCGCCGGTCTGCTCTTCATCGCGCTCGCCTGGCCGATGATCCGCCTCACCGACTGGGTGAGCGCGCGGATGCAGCGCCGCGAGCAGATGGGCGGGACGGTATGACCCCGCGCAGCGCCTCGGCGCTCGAGCTCGAGGGCATCCGCAAGCGCTACGGCGAGCGGGATGTGCTCCGTGGGGTCGACCTCGACGTCCGGCCCCACGAGGTCATCGCCCTCATCGGCGCGAGCGGCTCCGGCAAGTCGACGCTGCTCAAGACGATCGACCTGCTCGAGCCGATCGACGACGGCCGCATCCTCCTCGACGGCGAGGACGTGAGCGACCCGCGCGTCGACGCCGACCGCGTCCGCGCCCGCATCGGCATCGTCTTCCAGGGCTACAACCTCTTCCCCCACCAGCGCGTCCTCGACAACATCGCGAGGAGCCTCAGGGTCGTCCATCACCTGCCGAGGGCGGAGGCGCGGGACCGCGCGCTCGCCGCACTCGATCGGGTCGGTCTCGCCGACTTCGCCGGGCACTACCCCGACCGGCTCTCCGGCGGGCAGCAGCAGCGCGTCGCGATCGCCCGCGCGGTCGCGGCGGGCCAGTCCCTCCTCCTCCTCGACGAGGTGACGAGCGCCCTCGACCCCGAGCTCGTCGGCGAGGTGCTCGCGCTCATCCGCGAGCTCGGCCGCGACGGCGCGACGATCCTCATGGCGACCCACGAGATGGCCTTCGCCCGCGAGGTCGCCGATCGCATCGCATTCCTCCACGACGGCCAGATCCACGAGATCGGCACCCCCGACGAGGTCTTCGGCGACCCGCAGCGAGCCCGCACCCGCGAGTTCCTCTCACGGGTCGGCCGCTGAGGAGCGGCCATGGCGACCGGCACCCCCGCGACCGTCCGGCTCCGCGAGCTCGGCATCCCCGTCATCCTGCACGAATACGCGCACGACGCCGGCACCACGGCTTACGGCAGCGAGGCCGTCGCGGCGCTCGGGGCCGACCCCGACCGCGTCTTCAAGACGCTCCTCGCCGAGGTCACGGGCGTCGGCCTCGTCGTCGGGATCGTCCCCGTCTCGGCGAGCCTCGACCTCAAGGCGCTCGCGGGCGTCGCGGGCGGGAAGCGCGCGGCCATGGCCGAGCCCGCCCTCGCGGAGCGTCGCACCGGCTACGTGCGGGGCGGCATCTCGCCGATCGGGCAGCGCAGCCGCCTCCCGAGCTTCCTCGACGAGAGCGCCGAGCGCTGGGAGCGCGTCCTCGTCTCGGGGGGCCGTCGCGGCCTCGAGCTCGAGCTCGCGCCCGCGGACCTCATCCGGGCGACCGGCGCGCGTCTCGCGGCGATCGCTCGGCGCTGAGTCGGGTCAGAAGAGGAGGCTCGTGAGCCGGCGCCGCGCGGGGCCGACCCTCGGGTCCTCGGCCCCGAGGATCTCGAAGAACTCGAGCAGCCGGGCCCGGATCGCCTCCCGCTCGTCAGGCGCCGCCGCGGCGAAGTCGTCGAGGAGCGCACCGAGGGCCTCCTCGACGCGTCCCTCGGCGAACGCGCGATCGACGGGGTCCGCCTCGGCGCCGCCGAGGCGCTGCAGGAGCCGCACCTGGGCGAGGCCGGCGACGGCGAGGTCGTCTCGGGGGTTCTGCGCGATCGCGGTCTCGTAGGCGGCGATCGCGGCGGCGTAGTCGCCCGCGTCGATCGCGTCGAGCGCCTCCTGGTGGTGCGGCGGCAGCGGGGGCTCCGGCGCCTCGGCGCCCTCACCGTCGGACTCCGCCGCGATCGAGCCCGTGACGCCCTGCTGCGCGGCCACCTGGAGCAGCTGATCGAGCACCTCGCGGAGCTGCGTCTCCTCGATGAGCCCCGCGAAGAGCGGCAGCGGGCGCCCGGCGACGATCGCGGCGAACATCGGCACCTGGTCGACGCGGAAGGCCTGGGCCAGTTGCGGGTTCGTGAAGGGGTCGACCCGGGCCATGCCGATGCGTCCCCCGTAGCTCGCGACGACCGCCGCGACCCCGGTCGGCGCCGCGGCGGGGTCGACGAACTCGACGATGACCGGCACCGTCTGCGAGAGCTCGACGATCTCCCCGAAGCTCTGGTCAGTCGCCGTCCGGACCCCGTCGGTCGCCGCGCCGCCGCTCGGGGCCTGCGCACGATGCACGAGGCCCGACAGGTCGATCGCACCCTGCAGGTTCGGTCCGGGCATGCTCATGAGACCTCCGAGGCGGATTCGAGTCCCTGCGCGTAGGCGAGGACGGTGATCGGGTCGTGACTGCCGAGGGGCGGGACGAAGAAGAGGAGCTGGCCGATGTAGTGCAGCACATAGCCGGCCTCGCTGCGCTCGACCCCCGACAGGGTCAGCGCCTTGCCCTGCGCGATGACCTTCGCGCCCTCCTCGGACGGGGTCACGGTGACGCTCTGCCGCACGGTCCCCGTGACGATCGCGCCGCCGTCCGTCGTCGCGAGCGCGATGAGGTGGCTCTCCGTGTCGTCCGTGCCGTAGCTGACCGAGTTCGGGCTGTCGAGTCCCGCCTGCCCCGCCTGGTAGGCCGCCTGCGCCTCGAGCCCCCACGCGGCCGCGAAGGCGTCGTCCGCGAGGTCGAACCGCTCGTGCCACTCGCTCTCGCCGCCGAGCGCCAGGACGTCGGCGTAGGCGTCGACGACCTCCTGCGGCGCGGCCGACAGCAGGGGCGTGTCGGGGCGCAGGATCGGGGCGCCGACGCTCGGGGCCGCGACCTCGGGGACGTCGGACTGCAAGGTCATGAGGAACTCGACCTTGTAGTTCTCCCGCGGCGAGGACTGGTTGAGCAGCATCGCGACGGGCGCCTGCGGCGCCGGGGGCTCCTCCGTCTCCTCGCCGGGTGTCGCGCTCGGGACCGGCGCGGGGTCCGAGGTCGCGAGCGCCTCCGGCGGCGCCACCACGACGAAGACCGTGCGAGGCCAGCTCGGCGTCTCGGCCGGGACCTGCTGCGGCAGGCTCAGCGCGACGACCCCATCACTCGGAATGATCGGCGATTCGCCGACCGCCGCCGAGTCCTTCGACCGCAGCGTGTAGTCCGCCGACTTGAGCGCGAGCGCGGGACCCTGCATGCGCGTCGCGAGGAGCTCGAGGTCGAGCGCGCCGTCGGCTTGCTCGATCGTCCGCAGCGACTTCTCGATGATCCGGTCGAGCTGCACCGCGGTCACGGCGGGGATCGGGGTCGGGGGGGCGGGCGTCGGCGACGGGGTCGGCGTCTCGACCGCCGAGGCGGGGCTCGCCGCGGGCAGCGCGCCGACGACAATAGCGGTCGCGACGACGAGCGCGAGCGTCGAGCCGGTGCTCGCCTTCGAACGGCCGAGCGAGCGGGCCGGCTTCGTGCCGGGACGGACCGAGGTGATCGCGCGCTGCTTCGGGACCTTCGGCATGCGCCGCTTCGGGCCGTGATCGTTGCGGATCCGGTAGATCGCAAGGAGGAAGAGCAGGAGGCCGATCACGAAGAGCACGGCGCCGCCGATGATGAGCGGGCCGGACCACGGCGTGCTGTCATCGAGCGGCCAGCTGATCGACACCGTGGCGGGCGCCGGCATGCCGCTCTCGGAGGCGAGCACGAGCGAGACCCCCTCGGGGAGCGTGACGGACAGGCGCAGCTCCCGCGCATCGCGGTAGTCTTCGATCCACAGATCGGAGTCGTAGAGGTCCGGGACCGGCTCGACCGAGCCGTAGTGCCGCGTCGAGACGAGCTCCCCCGTCTCCTCGTCGATGCTCAGCTCGTTGTAGGCGGCATCCCCGACCCAGGCGAGCACGTCGACCGTCCGGCCGTACGCCGCTACGACCTGATTCGAGCCCGACACCGTGAGCGTCTGACGGCCGTCGTGGGCCCGAAGCGTCGCGGCATCGATGACGGTCAGCTGTGCGGTGCCCGTCGTCTTGGCCGTCAGCTCGACCGCCGATGGGGGCGCGAGCACCGTGCGCTGCACGAGGCCGACGGTGATCATCGCGGCCGCGAGCAGGAAGGAGACGATGGCGAGAACAAGACGCACGGGTGCTGCACCCTTTCGAACAGGACAATCCACGATACCGGGAGGCTTCCTGAGAGGTCGAGCCGGGCGGGCCCACGCCGCGGATTCGCACCGGACTCCAAGCCGTTTACCGGAATCCCCGCGCCATGCGCCACGCCACCCGGGTTTCACGGCAGACTGGGCGTCGTGCGGATCCACAACGCCTTCCGGCTCGGGCTCTTCGGCGGCATCGGGGTGCTTGTCGCGATCGCCCTCGGCGCGGCCGTCATGTCCCTCACGCAGGTCCTCACCTACGTCGGCGCGGCGCTCTTCATCGCGCTCGGCCTCGACCCCGTCGTGAGCTGGCTCGAGCGACGCGGCGTGCCGAGGTGGGCCGCGATCCTCATCGTGCTCATCGCATTCGCCGGCATCATCACGGGCCTCGTCTTCGCGATCCTCCCGATCGTCCTCGACCAGGTCGCGAAGGCGACCGAGGCGATCCCCGGCATCGTGCAGCCCTTCATCAATGGCGAGGCACGGCAGTGGCTCATCGAGCGCTTCCCGTCCGTGCCCGTCGTCGACATCCTCGACAACGTCATCAAGTGGTTCGAGTCGCTCGACTACCTCTCGCTCGCCGGCGGCGCGCTCAACGTCGGGATCTCGATCGTCACGGGCCTGACGGGCGCGATCATCGTCCTCATCCTCACGCTCTACTTCACGGCGTCGATCAAGGGCCTCAAGCGCGGGCTGTACCGCCTCGTGCCGGCGAGCAAGCGGCCCGTCTTCATCGACATCTCGGAGCAGATCAGCCACTCGGTCGGCCGCTTCGTCATCGGCCAGACGACCCTCGGGGTCGCGAACGGCGTGCTCTCCTCGCTGTTCTTCCTCCTCCTCGGCGTCTTCGGACTCGAGGTCTCGTACTGGCCGCTCCTCGCATTCCTCGCGCTCTTCGGCTCGATGATCCCCCTCGTCGGCACGATCACCGCGACGATCGTCAACACGGGCCTCGTCCTGCTCTTCGACGGCCCGCCGAGTGCGATCGCGGTCCTCGTCTATTACCTCATCTACATGCAGGTCGAGGCGTACGTCCTGAGCCCCCGGATCATGGCGCAGGCCGTCCAGGTCCCCGGCGCGGTCGTCGTCATCGCCGCGATCGCGGGCGGCACGCTCCTCGGCCTCCTCGGCGCGCTCGTCGCGATCCCGACCGCCGCCGCGATCATCCTCATCATCAACAAGGTCATCGTGCCGAAACAGGACGCCCTGTAGCGGGCGCGCATCGCCGTGACGGCGTCACCCGATGGCGGGCTTCTGGTCGGCTGGCGGGTCTCGGGGCGCGCATGCCCGCCGTCCGACGCGATCCCCGCCGCTCGCCGCGCCGACAAGCACTCGGGAGGAATGCGCGACGCGCCGCCCGGCAGCGCGCCTACGGCTCCCAGACCGTCTGGAGCGGGAGCGCCGCGGGGTTCAGCCGCGCGACGACCTCCTCGAGGACGCGGCGCACCTGCGTCTCGCCGACCCAGAGGTGCTTCGCGCCGTCGACCGCGACGACCTCGACGTTCGGCGCGAGCGCCCCGAACCGGGCCCGCGCCTCCTCGGGACGGAGGAAGTCGTCGAGCTCGGGGACGAGCGCGACGACGGGGATCTCGGCGTCCGCCCAGCGGGCGAGCTCGGCCTCGCTCGTGCGCCGAAGCGGCGGCGAGAGCAGGATGACGCCCGCGGCGCCGAGCCCGCGGCCGTGCTTGAGCGCGACCTCGGTCCCGAAGGACCAGCCGAGGAGCCACGGCGCCGGCAGGCCGCGCTCGGCGACGAAGCCCATGGCCGCCTCGAGATCGGCCCGCTCGGCGATGCCGTCGCCGAAGGCCCCCTCCGAGGTGCCGCGCGGCGAGGACACACCGCGGAAGTTGAAGCGGAGCACGGCGAGGTCCGCGAGCGCCGGGAGCCTCGCCGCCGCCTTCCGGAGGACGTGCGAGTCCATGAAGCCGCCGTGCGTCGGGAGGGGGTGGAGCGTCACGAGCGTCGCGACCGGCGCGCGCTCGAGCGGGGAGGCGAGCTCGCCGACGAGCCGAAGCCCGTCCGAGGTCAGGAGCTCGATGTCCTCCCGTCTCGCGGGCAGCTCGACGCCGCCGCGGATCTCGGTGCTCATGCCGACCCGCGCATTCCTGTCGATCGACTCATCCGCGGATCTCCCAGCAGCGCCGATGCCAGTGCCGCCGACCCGCGAGGTCGTCGGCGGGACCGAGGATGCCGTCCGCGCGCCACGCGACGAGGTGCGGCGTACCCGGCGGGATCGTGCCGCCGCAGCCGGGGCAGGTGTACGGCTTCACGGCGCGCTCGCCGCTGATCGGCTGCACGTGCCACTCGCCATCGCGCGCGACGACCGTGCGGCGCCAGCCGGCGAGCACCCGGGCGGTGTCGAGCGGCTCGTGCTCCTCGCGGCGGCGACGGCTCCGAGGCATGCCTCAATCCTGCCCTGCCGCCGGATCAGTACCAGCCGTTGCGGCCGGAGAAGTCCCAGGCGCCGCACGGGCTGCCGTACCGGCCGCCGATGTAGGACAGCCCCCAGGCGATCTGCGTCGCCGGATTCGTCTGCCAGTCATCGCCCGCCGAGGCCATCTTCTCGCCCGGGAGCGCCTGGGGAATGCCGTAGGCGCCGCTCGAGGCGTTGAAGGCGTACACGTCCCAGCGCGACTCCTTGTCCCAGAGCGCCGCGAGACAGTCGAACTCGCTCGCGTCCCAGCCGCGGTCCACGACCATCTGCAGCCCGATCGCCTTCGCGCTGCCCGGATCGGGGATCCCCGCGGCCGGCGCCGTGCGGACCGTCACGACGGGCGGCGGGGGTGGCGCGGCCTCGCTCGCGAAGCCCTCGCGCAGATTCGCGGCGGCGAGCTGGGCCACCGCGACCCCGCCGAGCTCCTGCGTCCCGTGCGCGTCCCGCGTCCCGATCGCGGCGTGGCCGCTCGCGGCTGAGGGCGCGATCGCCGCCGCGCTGAGCAGCCCCGCGACGGCGATCGCGGACAGCGCGGGGAGCATCCGGGCGCCGAGGCGCGACCGGATGCCGGGTGCGGGAGACGAGGTCATAGGGGTTCCAGGCTAGGCGTCACCGGCTGAGAGCGCCAGATGAGCCGTGCGTGGGGCGCTGCGCACCGTTCAGCGCACCGCGAGCATGATCTCCACGACGGCGTCGAGCACCGCGTCGACCTGGGCCTCGTTGTAGCCGCCCTTGACGACGCGGAAGGACACCTCGCGGACCTCCGACACCGTCAGGTCCCCGCCCTGCTGGAGGTAGGCGACGATGCGGTCACAGAAGGCGTCGACCTCCTTCGGCCGGTAGCCGAGCGTGAAGCCGCTGACGCGCTTGAACTTGCGCCGCTTGGCCCGCGCCACGCGAGCGAGGATCTCCTGCGCCCGGGCACGGATCTCGCCCGCGAAGGCCTCCTGACCCGCGACGCGGACGTGTCCCGCCCGCTCCCGCTCCGCGAAGGCGTCCTCGAGCCGCTCGAGTGCCGCGTCGACCGCCTCGGTCGCGTAGCCGCCGCGGCGCAGCGTGAAGCCGGTCCGCCGGATGTCGCTCGACGTGAGCACCGCGGGCGTCCCTGCGGGCGCGGCGTAGGCGCGCTTCGCGTCCTCGAGGAAGTCCTCGACCTGCAGGATGTCGTAGCCCTTGGCTGAGCGACGGGCGCGCGGGAACGTGTTCGTGCTCACGAGAGCATCGTAGCGGCGGAAGCTCAGTGCGCGAGGAGGTACAGCGCGTACGTCGCCGCCCCGGAGAAGATGATGCTGTCGATCCGGTCGAGCACCCCGCCGTGCCCGGGCAGCCAGGAGCTCATGTCCTTGACCCCGAGGTCCCGCTTGATGAGCGACTCGGCGAGGTCGCCGATCGTCGCGGTCGCGAGCAGCACGGCCCCGAGGATCAGCCCGAACCACCAGGGCTGACCGAGCAGGAGCCAGGCGACGAGGACGCCGGCGATGAGCGCCACCGCCGCGCCACCCGCGAAGCCCTCCCAGGACTTGCCGGGGCTCACCCGCGGCGCCATCGGGTGCCGCCCGAGCGTGAGGCCGACGCCGTACGCGGCCGTGTCGATGAGCACGACGATGAGGAGGAAGCCGAGCACCCAGCGCGGCCCGTCCGGCTGCGCGATGAGGAGCGAGACGAAGCTCGCGAGGAACGCGACGTAGCCGAGCACGAAGATCCCCGCGCCGATGTCGGCGGCGACGGTCCGCAGCGAGCCCCGCAGCCGCGGCGCCGCGAGCTCGACGATCCGCCAGACGACGAGCAGCGCCGAGGCGAGGAGGAAGGCGACCCAGTGCCACCACGCACCGAACCAGAACGAGGCGACGACGATCGCCGCCGTGAGGATCGCGAGAGGAATGCGCGGCACGCGCCGGCCGGAATCCCGCAGCGCCGTCGCGAGCTCGAGCGCCGCGAGGCTCACGAGCACGACGCAGAAGACCGCGAAGACGACCGGGAAGATGAGCCCGAGGATCGCGACGCCCCCGAGGACGAGTCCGCTGAGAATCGCCGACAGGAGCGGCCGTTTCGCCCGACGATTGATCTCGTCGTTGGCCTCCCTGAGGTGCTCCCCGGCCTCTCGGAGTTGATCCTCGAACTGCTCGCGCTCGTGCTGGAAGGCGGCCATCAGACCTCGAGCAGCTCGGCTTCCTTGTGTTTGAGGGCCGTGTCGAGCGTGTCGATGCTGGATGCCGTGAGCGCGTCGAGCTCCTTCTCCGCGCGCTTGACCTCGTCCTCGCCGACGCCGTCGAGCTTGTCGAGGGCCTCGCGGCTCGTGCGGCGGAGGTTGCGGATGACGACGCGGGCGGCCTCCGCCTTGTCGCGGACGAGCTTCGCGAACTCCTTGCGGCGGTCCTGCGTCAGCTCGGGGATCGTCGCGCGGAGGACGGAGCCGTCGTTGCCGACGGTCGCGCCGAGGTGCTGCGCCGCGACGATCGCCTTCTCGATCTCCTTGAGCGCCGACTTGTCGAAGGGCGTGATGAGGAGCACCCGCGCCTCCTGGTTCTGGAGCGAGGCGAGCTGGGCGAGCGGCGTCGGCGTGCCGTAGTAGTCGACGAGAATCTTCTGGAACAGCGCCGGGTTCGCGCGGCCGGCCGTCACCGTCCCGAAATCGTCCTTCGCGACCTCGATCGCCTTCTGCATCTTCTCCTTGGCGTCGGCCAAGACCTCTGCGATTGTCACGTCACGGACTCCTTTGCGTCTGAGCGATTCTATGGGGCGGCCCCGCGCATTCGTCGCGAGGAATGCGCGGGAGCGCTCAGGCGGAGACGGTCGTGCCGATGCGCTCCCCGCGGAGCGCCGCCGTGAGGTTCCCCTCGGGGGCCATGCCGAAGACGAGCATCGGCATGCGGTTGTCCATGCAGAGGCTGAATGCGGTCGAGTCGACGACCTTGAGCCCCTCGACGAGCGCCTCCTGGTAGGTGACGCGGTCGAGCTTGACCGCGCTCGGGTCGCGCTTGGGGTCGGCCGTGTAGACGCCGTCGACGCCGTGCTTGGCGACGAGGACCTCCTCCGCGCGGATCTCGAGGGCCCGCTGCGCCGCGACCGTGTCGGTCGAGAAGTACGGGAGGCCGGCGCCGGCGCCGAAGATGACGACACGCCCCTTCTCGAGGTGGCGCACCGCGCGTAGCGGGATGTACGACTCGGCGACCTGCGTCATCGTGATCGCGCTCTGGACGCGCGGCTCGGCGCCCGCCTGCTCGAGGAAGTCCTGGAGCGCGAGCGCGTTCATGACCGTGCCGAGCATGCCCATGTAGTCGGCGCGCCCGCGGTCCATGCCGCGCTGGCTGAGCTCGGCGCCGCGGAAGAAGTTGCCGCCGCCGACGACGATCGCGATCTCGATGCCCTCGGCGCTCGCCTGCGCGATCTCGCGGGCGATCGCGCTGACGACGTCGGGGTTGACGCCGAGCTGGCCGCCCCCGAAGGCCTCACCGGAAAGCTTGAGCAGGACACGGCGGCGCTTCTCGGTCACGACCTCCAGCCTACTCCGCGACGCCTCCCCTCCCCCGCGTGCGACCGCGCTCGATCAGGCTTGACCTCGCTTATTCTAGATAACTAGCATTAATGGCATGGAGCGACTCACCCGCGTGACCGAGCCGACCCTCGACGTGCTCGCGGAGCTGCTCGGCAGCAGCGCGCCCGTGTGGGGCCTCCGGCTCGCGAAGGCGACCGGGCGGCCGACCGGCACCGTCTACCCCATCCTCGCCCGGCTCGAGGAGCTCGGGTGGGTCGAGGGCCAATGGGAGGACGCGCCGGACCGCAGCGGCCCCCGGCGCCGGCTCTACCGGCTCACCGCCGACGGCGCCGCCCTCGCCGCCGAGACGATCCGGGCCCGGCGACGGCGGGAGGCGACGCGAGCGACCCGACCGGCGGCGGCAGGCGGTCCGGCGTGAGGCTCGACGAGACCGTCGTCCGCGCCGCCGCGGCCCTCCTGCCGAAGGCGCAGCGCGCGACGCGCCGTGAGGAATGGTCCGCCGACCTCGAGCACTGCGCCGAGCTCGGCCTGACGCGGCGCGAGGTCACCGCCGGCGTGCTCGCCGCCGCGCTCGCCGACGGCCTCGGGTGGCGCACCCCGATCGGCCGGTCGCGCTGGCTCGCGGCCGGATCGATCGTCGTCGTCCTCGGGCTCGCGAGCGTGCCCGTCAGCGCCGTCGCCGCATACGCGATCGACCGGGCCCGCGGCGTCGTCACGACCGAGCTCGGCGCCGACGGCACGACCCGCGAGGTGCACTGGAAGGACTACCCCGGCCGGGTCGACCACGGCCCCAACGGGTGGACGGAAGTGGACCCCGCCGGACTCCTCGCCGCGCCGAGCGCCGAGGAGGCGCTCGCGGACGCCCAGGCGCTCGTCACCGCGCTCGAGGGCGCCCTGAGCGCCGAGTTCGGGCTCGAGTGGCCTTCGAGCGCACGGGTGGCCTGGCCCTACGAGCCCTACCCGATGCAGAACGGCTACGGCGGCGCCTCCCTGCTCGTCACGCTCAACAGCCCCGCCTCGCTGAGCGCCCGCGTCGACGCCGCCCAGCTCCCCCGAGAGCGCGCCCTCGAGGTCCTCGCCGAGGTCGCCGGCCGCCACGGCTACGGCCCGCCGGTCCTCGACTTCGACCGGCCGTGGTTCGGCGCCGACGAGGCCAGGGCCTTCGGCGGTGACACGCTCGAGACCGCGGCGATCGCGCCCGGCCTCATCGAGGGGCCGCACGGTGCATGGCTCGCCTTCTCGATCGAGGACCCGTCGCGGCTCGACGACCCGGACGCTGCGCACCCCGGTGCCGCGGACATCGGCGACGAGGAGTCCGGCGCCCGCGTGACGCTCGCCTGGGGCGCGACGCTCCTGCCGGCGGCGGCGAGGGAGGAATTCGCGGCGCGGCTCCGCGCATTCACCGACTATCCGCGGCCGGAGCCGCTCATCAGCGACTGAGCTCGCCGACATGCCGAAGGGCCCCGGGTGTCCAGGGCCCTTCGGTGAGGATTCGGCTCAGGCGCCGACCTTGAAGCGGGCGAAGCCCGTCACGGTGAGCCCGGCGTCCTTGATGACCTGCGCGACCGAGCGCGAGTTGTCGCGCGCGTACTCCTGCTCGGCGAGGACGACCTGCTTGAAGAAGGCGCCAAGGCGGCCCTCGACGATCTTCGGGAGCGCGGCCTCCGGCTTGCCCTCGTTGCGGGTGATCTCCTCGACGATGCGGCGCTCATTGTCGACGACCTCCCCCGGGACGTCCTCGCGGACGAGGTACTGCGGGTCGGCGAAGGAGATGTGCTGCGCGATCGAGCGCGCGGTCTCCGCGTCGTCGCCCGAGTAGGCGACGACGACGCCGATCTGCGGCGGGAGGTCCTTCGAGGTCTGGTGGAGGTAGACCGCGAAGTGCTCGCCCGTCAGGCGGGCGACCCGGCGCAGCTCGAGCTTCTCACCGATCGTCGCGGCCTGCTCCTCGATGACCGAGGCGACGGTGCCGCCCTCGGCCGGGACCGCGAGCGCGGCCTCGAGGCTGTCCGCCGTGCCGGAGGCGAGCGCCTGACCGACGCGCTCGGCGAGCGCGACGAACTTCTCGTTCTTCGCGACGAAGTCGGTCTCGCAGGCGAGCTCGAAGAGCGTCGTGGCGCCCGCCGACTCCGCGACGGCGACGAGGCCCTCGCTCGTCGCGCGGTCGGCGCGCTTCGCGTTGCCCTTCGCGCCCTTGAGGCGGAGGATCTCGACCGCCTTCTCGACGTCGCCGCCCGCCTCGACGAGCGCGTTCTTCGTGTCGACCATGCCGGTGCCGAGTCGGTCCCGGAGCGCCTTGATGTCGGCGAGGCTCACATCAGCCATGAGTGGTATTCCTTCGAGTTCGGTGTGCGGTTCGCGGTGAGGTCGGCGCCGTCACTCGGCGGCCGGGGCCTCGGTGGTCTCGGACGCAGCAGCCTCGGGCGCCTCGGCGGCCGGAGCCTCCTCCGCGGCGGGGGCGGCGGCCGGAGCCTCGGCCGCGGGGGCCTCGGTCGAGCCCTGCTCGAGGAGCTCGCGCTCCCACTCGGCGAGCGGCTCGACGTCGGTGACGGCGGAGACGTTGCCCGCGGCCTCGGGCGCCTGGTGACGGGCGATGAGGCCCTCGGCGACCGCGTCCGCGATGATGCGGGTGAGCAGCGCGACGGAGCGGATCGCGTCGTCGTTGCCCGGGATCGGGTACTGGAGCTCGTCCGGGTCCGCGTTCGTGTCGAGGATGCCGATGACCGGGATGCCGAGCTTGTGCGCCTCGTCGATCGCGAGGTGCTCGCGCTTCGGGTCGATGACCCAGAGCGCGGACGGGGTGCGGGTGAGGTTGCGCACGCCGCCGAGCGACTTGTGGAGCTTGTCGAGCTCGCGCTTCTTGAGGAGGAGCTCCTTCTTCGTGAAGCCGCTGCCGGCCACGTCGTCGAAGTCGATCTCCTCGAGCTCCTTCATCCGGGCGAGCCGCTTCGCGATCGTCTGGAAGTTCGTGAGGAGGCCGCCGAGCCAGCGCTCGTTGACGTAGGGCTGGCCGACGCGCTGCGCCTGCTCGGCGACGACCTCCTGCGCCTGCTTCTTCGTGCCGACGAAGAGGATCGTGCCGCCGCGGGCGACCGTCTCCTTCGCGAAGTCGTACGCCTTGTCGATGTACAGCAGGGACTGCTGCAGGTCGATGATGTGGTTGCCGGAGCGCTCGGCGAGGATGAAGCGCTTGACCTTCGGGTTCCACCGGCTCGTGCGGTGTCCGAAGTGCACGCCGCTGTCGAGCAGCTGGCGGATGGTGACGACGGCCATGACCGTTCTCCTTCGCTGCACGGGACCGGCATCGCCGATCGGCCGTGCGTATTCTCGGTTGTGTCGACCTGGGCGGAGTGCCCTGCAAGGTCCCTGGCGTCCCGGGCCTCTCCCGCCCGGCGGCGATCACGGGGATCGACATCCGGGACCGACGGGGTCGGCACCGCGCTGGACGCGCGTAGTCACTCGTCAGTCGCGAAAGCTCGGTGCGGCATCGAAGTGCGTCCAGCAGTCTAGCAGGCCGGACCCCCACCGACGGCGTCCCCAGGGGACGAGCGGCCGCTGCCATCCACACCCGCTCCGGACGCCCGCCCCGCACCGCTCCTTAAGGTCGCAGGCTGGAGGAATGCGCGCAGCTCGACTCCGGCGGCTCGGCATCGTCGCGTGCTGCCTCGCCCTCGCCGCGACGCCCGCGATCTCGCCCGTGCCGGCGAACGCCGTGCCGACCGCGACGGCATCCGCCGAGCCCACCGCACCGCCGTGGTCGTGGCCCGTCGCGGGGCCCCGCGCCGTGCTCCGTCCCTTCGTCGCGCCCGCCGAGCCGTGGTCGCCCGGCCATCGCGGGGTCGACCTCGCGGCCGAGTCCGAGGTGCTCTACGCGCCCGCCGCCGGCACCGTGCGCTTCGCGGGCTGGGTCGTCGACCGCCCCGTCCTGTCGATCGACCATGGGCCCGTCATCTCCAGCTACGAACCCGTCACCTCGCCTCTCCGCGCCGGCGAGCCGGTCGCCGCGGGTCAGCCGATCGGGACGGTGCTCGCCGGGCACTGCGACGCACGCTGCGTGCACCTCGGTACGCGGGTCGACGGCGAGTACCGCAACCCGTTGCTGTGGCTCGGCGGCGTCCCGCGCGCGGTCCTACTGCCGACGCGCCCGGTCCGCTGAGCCCGAGGATCGCTCCTCCGGGGCGGCCGCCCTCGGGTGGGCCTGCGCATAGCTCTGCCGCAGCCGCTCGACCGACACGTGCGTGTAGATCTGGGTCGTGCCGAGGCTCGCGTGCCCGAGCAGCTCCTGCACGACGCGAAGATCCGCACCGCCGTCGAGGAGGTGCGTGGCCGCCGCGTGGCGGAGGGCGTGAGGACCGTGCGGGCCGCCCGACGCGCCGATGAGCCGCGTCGTCAGGGCATGCACGGCCCGGGGGGAGAGCCTGCGGCCGCGCACGCCGAGGAAGAGTGCAGGGCCCGACTCGACCGTGACGAGCGCGGGCCGCGCATTCGTCCGCCAGCGATCAAGCGCCTCCCCCGCGGGCCTGCCGAATGGCACGACGCGCTCCTTCGCCCCCTTGCCGAGCACGCGGACGGTGCAGCGGTCGAGATCGAGGTCATCGAGGTCGAGCCCCGTCAGCTCGCTGACGCGGATCCCCGAGGCGTAGAGCAGCTCGACGACCGCGAGATCACGGACGGCGACCGGATCGCCGTCCTCCGCGGCGTGCTCGAGCTCGTCGAACACGCCCTCGAGTTGGGGACGCCCCGGCACCTTCGGCAGCCGCTGGTCGGCCCGCGGCGAACGCAGCCTGACCGCCGGATCGACATCGATGCCCCCCGTCCGTCGCAGGTCGGCGAAGAACCCCCGGGCGGCGGCGGCCCGTCGCGCGAGCGAGGTCATCGCCGTGCCCGCGTCGACCTGCGCACCGAGCCAGTCGCGGAGCAGCTCGAGGTCGACCTCGGCGGGTCGGCCCGCGCCGCGAGACGCCGCGAAGGCCGCGAGCTGCCGGAGGTCGCCCGCGTAGGCCCGGATCGTGTGCGGGCTCCGCCCCCGCGCCGAGGAGAGACGCCGACCCCAGTCATCGATCGCCGACGACCAGGTGGCCGGAATCGGCTCGTCGCTCACCCTGCCATCGTCCCCCGCTCAGTCCGCCTCCCCCGCGAGGCTCGCCAGCGCGGCCTCGGCCGCGGCGGCCGCGACCTCGGCGTCGCCGAGCACCTCGGCGACATTGAACGCCGAGTCTTTGCGGGAGAACAGCTCGCGGCGCACCGCGGGCGGAATCGACGCGATCCGCGCGAGCGCTGCCGCCGGGTACCCCGAGACCGGGTCCGCTCCGCCAATGGGCACGGTCGTGTGGACGAGTCGATCGGGATAGACATGGATTGTCTGGAAGGCCTGGTGGGCGTCGACCCCGGCCAGGATCCGGTCCGGCAGGCCGAGCGCGAGCGTGTAGCAGCTCGCCGAGGCGACGGAGACGGGGATGCCCTCAAGGCTCGACTGCGTCGAGTAATGCAGGTGACCGCCGAGGATCCCCCGCACGTCGGTGCCGCGAATCGCCTCGGCGAGCGAGGCCTGATCCTCGAGCTCGAGGATCGACATCGCCTCCGTGAGCGGGCTCGGGATCGGCGGGTGGTGGAGCGCGAGCAGCGTCCCGTGCTCGGCGGGCCGCGCGAGCACCCGGCGAAGCCAGTCGAGCTGGGCGCGGTCGAGCGAGCCGTGGTGATAGCCGGGCACGCTCGTGTCGAGCGCGATGATCCGGAGCCCGCGGACCTCGACGACACGGTCCTGCGGCGCGACGCCGAATGATCCCCCGCCCCCGTGCTCGAGCTCGTCGAAGAGCTCGCGGGCATACGGCGCCCGCTCGTCGTGATTGCCCATGCACCACACGAGCTCCGAGCCGAGGCGGGCGGCGACCGGTTCGACGAGCCCGCGCAACCGCCGGTAGGCCTCCGCCTCTCCGAGGTCGGCGAGATCCCCCGTGAAGACGATCGCGTCCGGCGAGAGGCCGGCGGCCTCGACCCGCTCGAGCGCCGCGACGAGCCGGGCCGCCGAGTCGACCCGGCCGTAGAGCCGGCCTTCCCCTGCGAGCACGTGCGGGTCGGACAGATGCACGACCACGTGCGACGGGGCTGGATGCTGACCGAGCTGCACCATGCGCCAAGGCTAATCGCCCCCCATGCGGCGACGATCCGTGGCGGTCACCGCCACGGCGGTCATCGGCGCACCCATCCCTCCGCGCCCCTCGCGACCTGGCCCTCCAGTTCGAGCCGGCCGAGGACCGCTCGCACCTCCGACGCCGCGAGGCCGCTCAGCCGGGCGAGTTCCTCGGTCCCGCGCGCCTTCCTCGGCCGGAGCGCATCGAGCACCCGCAGCGCCTCGAGGCTCGGCCGATCGAACCGCCCCGGCTCCTCCGCGCCGGGGCGATGCAGCGCGAGCACCTCGTCGACCGAGGTGACGCAGACCGAGGGGAACTCCCGCAACAGCCGATGGCATCCGGCCGAGGCGGCACTCGTCACGGGCCCCGGGACGGCACCGATCGGCCTGCCGATCTCCGCGGCGTGGCCAGCCGTGTTGAGCGAACCCGAGCGCGCACCCGCCTCCACGACGACGACCGACGCCGACATCGCGGCGATGAGGCGATTTCGCTGGAGGAAGCGAAACCGCGTGGGCGGCGTCCCGCACGGGACCTCCGCGAGGACCGCGCCCCCGTCGACGATCCGCCGGAGGAGCGACTCGTGACCGGCCGGGTAGAACCGATCCAGGCCCCCGGCGAGGACCGCGACAGTCTCACCCTCGGTGGCGAGCGCCCCGCGATGCGCCGCGCCGTCGATGCCGTAGGCACCCCCCGAGACGACGACGACACCGCGCTCCGCGAGGCCCGCGGCGAACTCGGCGGCGACGTGCTCGCCGTAGCCCGTCGCCGCGCGAGCACCGACAATGGCGACGGCCTCTGGCCGTGCCTGCGACGGCGCGTGCGAGGACGCGTGCGCCGACGCACCGAGGAGTCCGGCCCGTCCGCGGGCCCAGAGCGCGAACGGCGCGCGGGGCCCGAGGTCCTCGAGCCCCCGCGGCCACTCGGGATCGCCGGGGAGGAGCAGACGGCACCCGAACCGCGCGGCCTGCTCGAGCGCCCGCACGACCTCCCGCGACGAGGCCCGCGTGCGCCACCGGGCCAGTCCGAGCTGCAGTCGCCTCGGGTCGACCCCGGCGACCTCGCGCGCTCCCGGCGCGCCCGACGGGCCGAGGCGCCCGAGCACCGCCTCGAGGGCACCAGCGGCGCCGAGCGCCTCGATGAGCCCCGACGCGACCTCATCGGCCGGCTCGGCGAGGACCGTCCACGCGACCCGGGCGAAGGCCTCCGCGGCCTCCCCCGAATCCGGGGAGCCAGAGGCGCCCTGCGCCGAGCCCTCCGCCGCAGGGCGGACTCCCGAGAGCAGACGGAGCACATCGTCCTGCGGCAGCCCGAGGATCATCATGCCGCGACCGCCATCCGAAAGCCGGCGGCCTCGTCGACCTGCGCGGCGCCCGGCCGATCCAGGCCATCCAGGTCGGCGATCGTCCAAGCGACTCGCATGAGCCGTTCATAGCCGCGCATCGTGATCGCGCCGCGCTCGAGCGCCCGGTCGATCGTCGCGGTGGCGGCGGCCGGCAGCGACGGGCCGCCGTCCCGGCCGCGCAGCCAGGACCCGGGCACGTCGGCATTGCGACGCCAGGGAGTGCCGGCGAGCCTCGTCGACGCGGCGGCCCGGGCCTCGGCGACCCGCTGCCTCGCGACCGCCGTGCTCATGCCGCTCGCCCGCGCGGCGAGCCGAAGCTGCGTCGCCGTGATCCGGCCGACCCGGATCTGCAGGTCGACGCGGTCGAGGAGCGGGCCAGAGAGCCGACCGAGGTAGCGGCGACGCGCGATCGACGAGCACTCGCAGCCGATGTCGCCGTCCCGGCCGCACGGGCACGGGTTCGCGGCGAGGACGAGTTGGAACGCGGCGGGGAAGCTCGCCGTCGCGATCGCCCGGTGCACCGTGATCCGCCCGGACTCGAGGGGCTGTCGCAGCGCGTCGAGCGCGACGCGCGAGAACTCGGGCGCCTCATCGAGGAAGAGCACCCCGTGCGCCGCCCGAGCGATCGCGCCTGGGCGGATCACACCGCTCCCGCCGCCGACGAGGGCCGCGGCCGAGGCAGTGTGATGCGGCGACTCGAACGGCGGCACCGAGCTCAGCTCGGTCACGGGCAGCCCACTCAATGACCGGATCGACGCGACCTCGATCGCCTGCTCCGCATCGAGCGCCGGCAGAAGCCCGGGGAGGCGAGTCGCGAGCATCGTCTTGCCCGCCCCCGGCGGTCCGAGCATGAAGAGGTGGTGCCCGCCGGCCGCGGCGACAGTGAGCGCCCGAACGGCGTCGGCATTGCCGACGACCTCGGCGAGGTCGGGCGGCGGGGCGAGCGCCGCAGCCGGCGGCTCGCTCGGCACCTCGACGACTTCCGCCGCGCCCGACGGCGGCAGGGCGGCACGGTGCCAGACCGCCGCGTCCCGAAGCGTCGCCACGGGCACGACCCGGATCCCCTCGACGAGCTCGGCCTCGCGGGCGCAGAGCGTCGGCACCATGACGATCTCGCAGCCCGCGCGCCTCGCCGCGACGACCGCGGGCAGCACCCCGGGGACCGCGCGCAGCCGCCCGTCGAGGGCGAGCTCGCCGAGGTGGACGACCCGGGCGACCGAATCGGCCGCCACGGTCCCCGCCGCGGCGAGCATCGCCATCGCGATCCCGAGGTCGAACCCGGAGCCGTGCTTCGGGAGGGAGGCCGGCGACAGGTTGACGGTGATGCGGCGATTCGGCAGGACGCAGCCCGTGTTCGCGCAGGCCGAGCGCACGCGCTCACGCGCCTCGCCGAGCGCGGTATCCGGCAGTCCGATGAGCACGACGGCGGGGATCCCCGGCCCGAGGTCCGCCTCGATCTCCACGGGCTGCCCCTCGAGCCCGCGCAGCGAGATCGAACGAGTCCGACCGATCGTCATCAGCGCAGCCCCTCGAGGTGCTCGATCGCGGGCTCACCCGCTCGAGGCAGCAGCACGGCGACGGCGTCCACCCGGTGCAGGCGACCCGCGAGCCCGTGCGTCGCACACCACTGGGCGCCCAGTCGATAGAGCCGCTCGAGCTTCGCGGCGCCGATCGCCTCGAGCGGGTGCCCGAAGGCGAGCGACGACCGGGTCTTGACCTCGACGACGATGACGCGGCCCCGCTCGAGGGTCACGAGATCGAGCTCGCCGCGGCCATGCGGCGCGCGCCAGTTGCGGTCGAGCACCTCGTGCCCCCGCTCGACGAGGTACCGCGCGGCGACCGCCTCGCCGCGCGAGCCGAGCAGGTCCTTGGCGAGGCGGGGTGGGGACTGGGTGATCGACGACCGAGGCATGTGGTGAGCATGCCGCGGGCCACACGCATTCCTACCCGGGATCGGACCGCCCTGTGGAGTGCGCGGCGGCCACGAGCATTGTGGACGAGAAGTCGAGCACGCTACTCGTCGAGCGCGAGCTCCTTCGGCAGCTCGAGCTCGCGGGTCGAGAGCTCCTCGATGTTGACGTCCTTGAAGGTGAGGACGCGCACCGACTTGACGAAGCGGTCGTTGCGGTAGACGTCCCAGACCCAGACATCGTCCATCGTCAGCTCGAAATAGAAGTCGTGCTCGGTGTCGATCCGCCGGTAGTCGACCGAATTCGCAAGGTAGAAGCGGCGCTCGGTCTCAATGACGTAGCGGAACTGCCCGACGACGTCCCGGTACTCCCGGTAGAGCGCGAGCTCGACCTCGCGGTCGTAGTCCTCGTAGTCGTCATCGTCCATGCAGGCAGTCTAGGCGGCGGCACGTCGCGCATTCATCCCGTCGGGACGACGCGGCGCAGCCACGTGACCCGGTGGAGCGGCGATGGCCCGAGCTCGCCAATCGCGGCGAAGTGCCCCGCCGAGCCGTAGCCCTTGTTGCCCGACCAGCCGTAGCCGGGGTGGAGCCCGTCCGCCTCCGCCATGAACGCGTCGCGCTCGAGCTTCGCGAGCACGCTCGCCGTCGCGACGACCGCGCAGTCCCGGTCGGCCTTGACCCTCGTGACGATGCGGGGGCGGCTGCTGAGCGCCGGCGAGAGCCAGTCGTGCGAGCCGTCGAGGAGCACGGTCGCCTCGAGGATCGCGATGCCCGCCTCGTGGAGCGACACGAGCGCTCGGCGGGCGGCGAGGCCGAGTGCCACGACGATGCCCTCCCGGTCGACCTCCTCCGGGCTCGCGACCCCGACCGCACGGGCGGTCCCCCATGCGCGCACGCCGTCGGCGAGGGCCTCCCGGCGGCGCTGCGTGAGGAGCTTCGAGTCGCGCACGCCCGGCAGCGGCTCGAGCGACCAGACGTCCGCCGCGACCGCACCGACCGCGACGGGGCCGGCGATCGCGCCGCGGCCGACCTCGTCCATGCCGATGACGAGCCGACCGGGCGTCACAAGACCCCGCTCGAATGCGAGACTCGGCTCCGCGCGCTCAGTCACCATCGCCGGCCTCCTCGACACCGAGGAAGGTCGAGGGGTAATTGTCGAGCACCGTCCACCGGGAGATCGGCATCGAGATGACGAGCGCCTTGCCGACGACCTCGGCGAGCGGGACGAAGCCGCCGCTCGGCTCGTCGATGTGCGCGAGCGAATCCTGCGAGTTGAAGCGGTTGTCGCCCATGACCCAGAGCGCATCGTCGGGGACGACGACCGAGAACTCGCGGCGGGCGGCCGCGAGCTGACCCGCCGGAAGCTTGATATACGGCTCCTCGATCGCGACCCCGTTCACCTCGAGCTGTCCCGAGACCGAGCAGCACACGACCGAATCGCCCGGCAGGCCGATGACCCGCTTGACGAGATGGTCCTCACTGTCCGGCGCGGCAAGCCCGACGAGCGCGAGCACCCACTCGGTCGCCTCCGCGAACCAGCCCCGGTCCGGCTTCGGCTGGTGCGGCAGCCAGCCCCCGGGGTCGCTGAAGACGATGATGTCGCCGTGCGCGACCGGCATGACCTGCGGGACGAGCTGGTTGACGATGATCCGGTCCTGGATCTGCAGCGTCGACTCCATCGACGCCGACGGGATGTAGAACGTCCGGATGAGGAACGTCTTGAGCCCCCACGAGACGAGAATCGCGACGATGAGGATGATGACGAGGTCCCGAAGGAACCCGAGCAGCCCCCCTCGGCGCGGACGCCGAGCGGACTCGGCGCGCGGCTGGGCATGACTCACCTGCACAGCCTCCCAGACGCTCCCGGTGCTGCGGCTCAGCCCTCGCGCTTCTCCTTGATCTTCGCCTTCTTGCCTCGAAGGTCGCGGAGGTAGTACAGCTTCGCGCGGCGGACATCGCCGCGCGTGACGACCTCGACGCGGTCGATCGACGGGGAGTGCACGGGGAACGTACGCTCGACCCCCACCTGGAACGAGACCTTACGGACCGTGAAGGTCTCACGGATTCCGTCACCCTGGCGCGCGATGACGACGCCCTGGAAGACCTGGATACGGGAGCGGCTGCCCTCGACGATGTTCACGTGCACCTTGACGGTGTCGCCAGGACGGAAGTCGGGGATGTCGGACTTGAGCGAGGCCGCATCGATGGCGTCGAGGATGTGAGACATGATCAGTCGCTTCCTGCGGCCGCCGCGGGTCGGACGCATTCAAAGAATCGGTGGTCGCGCCTCGCCTTGACGATTCCCCTGCGGCAGAGCGCGCGAGGCACGGTCGTCTATTGTGCCACAGAACGCGGGGACGAATCTCGCGCCTCACCCGACTCCGCCACGACGGGGCGCAACTCGCCCAGGTCGATCGGGGCGCCACGGCGACGCGCCGCAGCGGCCGCACCGTACTCGGCGCCGAAGTCCCGCACCGCGCCCACCAGACGCCGGCCGGCATCCGTCACGAGCTGCCAGATCGCGCCCCAGAAGGCGACCGCCGCGGCGAGCCCGATCGCGAAGACGAGGCCCGCGGACGGCTGCACGCAGCACCAGATGATGAGCGCATGCCAGGCGGCCGACACGGCGACGTCGAACCAGCTGACGGCCCGGTCCGCGCGGACACTCGGTCGCACCACCGTCAGGACCGCCACGACGAGCAGCGCGAAGCCGAGGACGGGGGCAGCGAGGACGGAGAGCAGCACATCCCAGCCGAGGCTTGCCCCGAACACCCCGCGGGAGAGGAACACCGCGGCCGGCAGGACGACGACGGCGACGAACTGCCACGAGAGGAATGCGCGCCGCACGAACATGGGCGAATCGTACCCGTCGGCACCGCACGAATCCGGGGAATTCGGGTGATACTTGTTCCCAGGAGGGTGAAATCGCGCAGATCGCCTCGATCGGCGGGCAGCCACCCAGACACTCCGAAGGAGCCGAACCTCCGATGGCAAACGATCGCGCTATCAGCTACGACGCGCGGGCTATCCCGGTCCAGCAGCGCGGCGCCGAGCGCGTCGACAAGCTCCTCGACGCGGCGGCCTCGCTCATCGACGAAGTCGGCATTGCCGCCCTGACGACGAGCGCCGTCGCCGAGCGATCGGGCTCCTCCGTCGGCGTCGTCTACCGGTACTTCCCGAACGCGAGCGTCCTCGTCCTCGCGCTCGCCGACCGCAACCGCGCGCGCTTCACCGCCGAGCTCGGGGCACGCATTCATGCCGGGCAGGCGAGCGACTGGCGCGCCTACGCCCGCGTCTGCGTCGACGTCTACGCCGCGATGGCGCGGACCGAGCCGGGCTTCGCGACGGTGCGCTTCGGCGACGTCGTCGCGATGCGGCTCAACGAGAAGAATGCGAACCGCAACGACGAGCTCGGCCTCGGGCTCATGCAGTTCCTCGTCGACCAGTTCGGCTTCGCCGCGAGCCCCGAGCTCGAATTCAGCACGACGATCGCGATGGAGACCGCCGACGCGATGATCCGCCGCGCATTCCAATACGAGCGGGACGGCGACGAGCGCTTCATCGCCGCGGCGCTCATGCTCATCACCCAGATCCTCGCACCGCACGCCCCCGACGCCGGCTGAGCGCGGTCCCCACAGGCCCGCGGCGACGAGCGGCCTAGGCTGGTCGCCGTGATCGAACTGCGCACCCCCGCCGAGATCGAGGCGATGCGCCCGGCCGGCGCCTTCGTCGCGAGCGTCCTCGAGGCGACCGCAGCGGCCGCCGCGGTCGGGGTCAACCTCCTCGACCTCGACGCCCTCGCCCACCAGATGATCCGCGAGGCCGGCGCCGAGTCCTGCTACATCGACTACCACCCCTCCTTCGGCGCCTCGCCGTTCGGCAAGGTCATCTGCACCTCGGTCAACGACGCCGCGCTCCACGGGCTCCCGCACGACTACGTCCTCGCCGACGGCGACCTCCTCACCCTCGACTTCGCCGCCTCCGTCGACGGCTGGGTCTCCGACGCCGCGGTCTCCGTCATCGTCGGGACCCCGCGCGAGGAGGACCTGCGCCTCATCCGGATCACCGAGGAGGCGCTCGCCGCAGGCATCGCCGCGGCGCAGGTCGGCAAGAAGATCGGCGACATCAGCCACGCGATCGGCGAGGTCGCGAAGCGCAACCGGCTCAAGATCAACCTCGACTTCGGCGGGCACAGCGTCGGCCGCGTCATGCACGGCGACCTCCACCTGCCGAACGACGGCCGCCCCGGCCGCGGCTACCCCCTCAAGCCGGGTCTCGTCTTCGCGATCGAGCCGTGGTTCTGCCTCGGCACCGACCGGATCATGACCGATGACGACGGGTGGACCCTGCGCTCCCGCGACGGCTCGCGCGCCGCGCATACCGAGCACACCGTCGCGGTCACCGAGGACGGGCCGATCATCCTCACGCTCGGGGCGAACCCCGTCGGGCGCTGAGCCCGCGGCTCACTCCGGGAGCAGGTCCGGCCGCACGCGCGCGGTGCGCTCGAGCTGCTGCTCACGCTTCCACGCCTGAATGCGCGCGTGGTGGCCCGACAGCAGGATCTCCGGCACCGCGAGACCTCGCCACTCGGCGGGCTTCGTGTAGCTCGGCGCCTCGAGCAGACCGTCCTCGTGCGACTCGATCTCGAGCGACTCGGGGTTGCCGACGACACCGGGCACGAGCCGACCGATCGCCTCGATCATCGCCATCGCCGCGACCTCGCCCCCGTTGAGGACATAGTCGCCGAGGCTGAGCTCGCGCACCCGCGCCCGAGTCGCCGTGTGCTCGATGACGCGCTGGTCAATGCCCTCGTAGCGACCGCAGGCGAAGACGATCCGCGGCTCGACGGCGAGCTCGCGAGCGATCGCCTGGGTGAAGCGCTCCCCCGCGGGGCTCGTGAAGATCACGACCGGCGGCTGAGCCCCCGGGGGGCCCGACAGCAGCTCGTCGAAGGCCTCGCCCCATGGCTCGGGGCGCATGACCATCCCCGCGCCGCCGCCCGCGGGGGTGTCGTCGACCGTGCGGTGCCGATCATGCGTCCACCGCCGCAGGTCGTGCGCCTCGACCTCGAGGGTCCCCGCGGCGCGCGCCTTGCCGATGAGCGAGACGTCGAGCACCGAGAAGAACTCGGGGAAGATCGTGACGACGTCGATCCGCATCCCTCGAGCGTACGCGGCCGCGCGTCGGAGTTCGCGCACGGTCGGGCGCTCGTGATCCCTCGACCCTCGCAATCTCCGACGCGCGGATCTACTCCTCGAAGAGGCCGCCGGGCGGGTCGACCTCGACCGTGCCCGCGACCGGGTCGACGGCCGTGACGATCGCCTTCACGAAGGGGACGAGCACCTCGCCCTTCGCCGTCGTCACCGCGAGGAGATCCTGCGCGGGCAGGTGGTCGACGCGGGCGATCCGCCCGAGCTCGACCCCGGCCCGCAGCACCCTGAGCCCGACGAGCTGGTGGTCGTACCAGGCGTCGTCCTCGGCCGGCTCATCCGGGTCGGCCTCGATCCAGAGCACGGCCTTGATGAGCGATTCCGCCGCGGTGCGGTCCTCGACGCCGACGAAGAACGCGACCGGTTGGCCGTTGAACCACTTCAGCTCGGCGAGCTCAAGACGCTTGCCGTGCCATGGGCTCTCCGGCGGGACCTGGAGCGCGAAGCTCGCGCCGGGCACGAACCGCCGTCCGGGATCGTCGGTGTACAGCTCGAGCTTGAGCGCCCCCTTGAGCCCGTGTGCCTTCGTCAGCCTGCCGACGCGGAGCTCGACGTGCGGAGGGCGCTCGGGGCGGACGGTCCGCCCACTCGGCGCGCTCATTCCGAGATGTCGACGCGGACGCGCTGCCCGTCGGCGAGCGCCGTCACAAGCGTGCGCAGCGCCTTCGCCGTCCGGCCGCCTCGGCCGATGACCCGGCCGAGGTCGTCCGGGTGCACGCGCACCTCGAGCACCTCGCCGCGGGCCGTGTCCTCCGAGCCGACGGTGACGTCAGCGGGGTGGTCGACGATGCCTTTGACGAGGTGCTCGAGCGCGTCTGCGAGTTTCGACAAGTTACTCGGCGACTTCCTCGGCCGGCGCCTCGGCGGCGGCCTCCTCGACGGACGCCTCGGGCGCCTCGACGATCTCCTCGGCGGGAGCTTCGGCAACCTCGGGGGCCTCCTCGGCCTTCGCCTCGACCTTGGTCTCCTTCTTGGGGACGAGGACCGGCTTCTTCTTCTCGTCGACCTTGAACTCGGGCTTCGGCTCGGCGGTGCGCACGGTCGAGACCGCCTTCGCGTCGCCCTTGAACTTGCCCCAGTCGCCCGTGAGCTTGAGGATCGCCGCGACCTGCTCGGTCGGCTGCGCACCGACGGAGAGCCAGTACTGGGCGCGCTCCGAGTTCACCTCGATGTACGAGGGCTCCTCCGTCGGGTGGTACTTGCCGATCTCCTCGATGACACGACCGTCACGCTTGGTGCGCGAGTCGGCGACGACGATGCGGTAGTACGGGGCACGGATCTTGCCGAGTCGCTTGAGTCGGATCTTGACAGCCACAATTCTCCTGAATGTTTGGCTCGCGGTGCGCGCGAACCGATCGTTACATGTGCGCCTGCGCGTGACGACTGTGGGGTGCACATCGTGACGGCGAAGTCTGATGATCGTTTCCGAGCGGCCAGATAGAGGGTCGGGCCGTCCGGAACCAAGGGATCATTCTGCCAGATTCTTGCGGCACGCACCAACCAGCAAGGGTCGAGGTCGAGGGCATCCCGGGCTCTCCAGGGATGCCGTCACACCACGAGGAAGCCGAGCAGCCGGTCCATGTCGGCGCGCACGTCCGCGGCGGACTCATCGAGCACGATGCGGCCCTTCTCCATGGCGAGCACCCGGTCGGCGTACTCGACGAGCGGTTCCGGGCTCTGGTCGACCAGCAGGATCGTGATCCCGGCGGCGGCGAGCGTGCGGCATGCGTCGAGGACACCCCGCACGATCGAGGGCTGCAGGCCCTGCGAAAATTCGTCGACGAGGATGGCCCGCTGTCCCGCGAGCATCGCCCGGGCCAGACCGAGCTGCTGCTTCTGCCCGCCCGAGAGATCACCCGCAGCGACATTGGCCCGCTCCGTGATGACCGGGAACATCGACTCGAGATCCACTGGCGGCGTCCAATCGCGCCGGCGGGCGAGTCTGAGGTTCTCGGACACGGTCAGCTTCGGGAACACACCGCGATCGTCGGGCAGCATGGAGATGCCCGCGCGGGCCGCGAGATCGGCCCGACCCGAGCGGAGCGGCGCTCCACCGAGCCGGAGCTCCCCGCCGATCCTGGGCAAATGACCGGCGAGCGTGCGCAACAGGGTCGTCTTGCCCATCCCGTTGCGGCCGAGCAACGCGACGAGCTGGCCCGCGGGAATCGTGAGGTCCAGTCCGTCGACGACGGGGACACCGTCGTACCCCGCGGAGAATCCGTTTGCTTCGATCATGTCGCCGCTCCCAGGTACGCGCGTTTGACATCTTCCCTCGCGGCGATCTCGTCGAGGCGCCCTTCCGCGAGGAACCGCCCGTCCGCGAGCACGACGACGCGGTCTGCCAGTTCTCGCACGATCTCCATGTCGTGCTCGATGACGATGAGGGTCGCTCCCGTCTCCGACGCCACCGCCCGCAGCAGCCTCGCCAGCGCGACCGACTCCTCGTGCGAGAGCCCCGCGGCCGGCTCGTCGAGGATGACGATGTCCGGTCCCCAGGCGAGGACCATCGCGAGCTCGAGGGATCGACGATCGGCGAGCGGCAGCGCCGATGCGGCCCGGCCCGTGTCCTGCTCGAATCGCGCGAGCGCGGGCGGCAGGGGTCGAGGCTCGAGCGCCTCGCTTCTCGCGAGCGCGAGATTGTCGGCGGGCGACAACTCCGTGAAGACGCTCGGGATCTGGAAGACCTTTCCGATGCCCGCCCTCGCCCTGCGATGGATGCGCCACTTCGTCGCGTCGACCCCGGCGACGAGCACCCGGCCCGACGTGGCGTCGATGTCGCCCGCGACGATGTTGAGCAGCGTGGTCTTGCCGGCGCCGTTCGGCCCGATGATGCACAGGCTCTCCCCGACCGGGACCCGCAGATCGATGCCGTCGAGAACGCTCGTCGCGCCGTAGTGCTTCCGGATCCCCGCGACCTCGACCGCCGATGCCCCAGGAGCGGGCTCGGCCTTCGGCCGTCGCCTCGGCGGAGCCGCCACCAGATGCGCGTCCTGCGCCGCTGCCGAATGCGCGGGTCGGCGCAGCAGACTCCGCACGAGACCCGCGAGCCCGCCTGGGGCGAATCGCACGACGATCACGAAGACGATCCCGAGCACGAGCAGGTACCAGGAGCCGATCGCCTCGCCCAGGTACTGCTGGCCCATCGTGACCAGGATCGCACCGGCGAAGGCGCCGATGATCGATCCCCGACCGCCGACGGCGAGCCAGACGAGCACCTGGGTCGACATGATGATGCCGCCCGCAGTCGGCGAGACGAGCCCCATGACGGGCGCCGCGACCGCGCCCGCGAGCGCCGCGACCCCCGCACTGATCGCGAAGGACGAGATCCTCGTCGCACGGACGTCGATGCCCAGGTGGGCGGCCCGATCGGGGTTGAGATGGACCGCGAGATACCTGCGGCCAGCGCGCCCGCGCAGCACGAACCACCACACCACCGCGACGACGACGAGGACCACGAGGAGGGTCACGTAGTAGTCGGGGATGAGGCCCCGCGAGCGCACGACGATCCCGTTGCTCCCATTCGTGACGTCCGACCAGGTCCGGGCGAGCTGCTCGAAGAGCAGCGTCACCGCGAGGGTGAGAATCGCCATCGTCGAGGCCGAGGCACGACGCCCCAGGCCCGCGAAGCCGACCACGACCGCAACGGCGACCGCGAGCAGCACCCCGACGACACCGCCGAGCTCGCCCGGCAGGCCCGCTCGCCCGGCGACGGCCCAGCCGTAGGCGCCGAGCCCGAAGAACGCGGCGTGCCCGATGCTCACGACCCCGGCTCGCCCCCAGCTGATATCGAGCCCGAACGCGAAGAGCCCGTAGACGAGCGTCAGCGTGAGGAGCGCGAGCGGGTACGGCGGCAGGGCGAACGGCGCGAGGGCGAGCAGCGCCGCGACCGCGCCGAACCAGATGGCTCGGCGCGGCCGCAGGCGGGGTGCGCGCTGCATCAGGCGCAGGACCTCGGCGTCGCGTCATCGATGACGTCGAGGACCTCGAGGGAGCGGTAGACGCCGCCCTCGCCGATCTCGACGAGCACCATGTTGCTCTGCACATAGTGGTTGTCGGCACGGAAGCCGAGCTCGCCGAGGAGCCCGTCGAGCTTGAGCTGCGACATCTGCGCGCTGATCGCCTCGGCCTCGAGGCTGTCGGCCGCGTTCACGGCCGCCGCGATGAACCGCACGGCCTCGTACGCGGTCGCGGCGATCGCCGAGATCGAGTCGGTGCCGCCGTAGGCGGCGCGGTACGCCGCGACGAAGGCCTCGTTCTCGGCGCCCGGCGTCTGATCGGAGTACTGCAGCGCCGTCTTGCGGCCCTCGAGGATCGCCCCGAGCGCGGGCGCGAATTCCTGCTGCGAGGCAGTGCCGGTCACGCCGCGGCCGTCGAGCAGGCCGAACTGCGATGCCTGGGTCATGAAGGAGACCGCGTCGCCGCCGACGACCGCGTTGAGGATCCAGTCGGGGTCAGCCGCCTGCAGCTTGCCGATGACCGGCTGCCAGTCCGAGGTGCCGAGGGGACTGTACTCCTCGGCAACGACCTCGCCGCCGGCGGCGAGGATCTGCTCGGTCGCGACCGCGTGATAGGTGTGCGGGAAGATGTAGTCGTTCCCGACGAGCCCGACGCGAGGACCGTACTCCTCGATCATGAGCGGGACGAGGTCCTGGACCATCATGAGCTCGCTCGCGCCGAAGGGCCAGAAGTGCGGGCTGCAGAACTCGACGGTGCCGTTCACGACGGTCGAGAAGGGCACACCGGCCTCCGCGGCGACGGAGCCCGCCGCGACCGACGTGTCGCCGGCGATGGTGCCGAGGATGTAGTCGACCTCGTTCTGGCGCACGAGCTGCTGGGCGACCTGCGTCGAGGTCGCGGCGTCCGACTTGTCGTCGACGACGATGAGCTCGATGTCCTGGCCGAGCACACCGCCGTCGGCGTTGACCGCCTCGACGGCGAGCTCAGCGCCCGCGACGAGCGAGTTGCCCTCGAGCGAGGCGACCCCGGTCGTCGGGGCGATGATGCCGAGCCGGAACGCCCGGCTCTCCGAGCTCGCCTCCCCGCTCGGGTCCTGCGCGAAGGATCCGCCCGCGCAGGCGGTCAGGGTGAGCGTCGCGGCGGCGACCGCCGCGGTGGCGATGAGGGAGCGCCGGCGCATCATGCGGCGCGGCGTTGCGGTTTCCATATGGTGAACCTCCAGTTCGGGCCTTGCGGCTGTAGTGCGATGAGGACGATGAGGGCGATGAAGAAGCACAGGTTGGCCACGGCCTCGGGCAGGAGCGTGCGGAGCCCGATGTCGAGCACGGCGACGACGAAGGCTCCGAAAATCGGGCCGCCGAGACTGCCCGGACGGCCGAGCAGCACGGCGAAGAAGGTCGGCGCGAGGAAGGAGAGCCCGACCTGCGGGGTGATGCCGAGCATGGGACTCTGCAGGGCCCCCGCGAGCACCGCCAACGCCGTGCCGACGGCGAAGGTCCCCGTGATCATGAGGCCGGTCGGGATGCCGAAACCCGCGGCCATCTGCCGATTGTCGATCGAGGCCCGCAGGCGGAGGCCGAGATCCGTCCGGTACATGACGAGGACGAGGACCCCGACGATGAGCAGCGCGACGCTCGCGCTGATGAGCCGATAACTGGGGTAGCTGACGCCGAGGATCTCGACCGTGCCAGCGACGGGCGGCGGGACGGTCGCGGGGGTCGGCCCGAAGATCGCCTCAGCGGTCTGCCTGAGCACGATCGCGGCACCCCACATCGCGAGGAGCGTCGCGAGCATGCCGTGCTTGTAGAGACCGCGCAGCAGCAGCCGCTCGATGAGGATCCCGAGCGCGAGGCCCGCGACCGCAGCGATGAGCAGCCGCAGGAGGAACGGGACGTCCGCGAGCGCGAACATGAGGAACGCCCCCACCATCGCCATGTCGCCGTGCGCGACATTGACGACGCCGAGCTGGCCGAAGATGAGTCCCAGACCCCAGGCGAGGAGGGCGTAGAAGCCGAATGCGGAGAAGACTGAGAGCAGAAAGAGGACGAGTGGCTCCATGGCTCACCACTCCGGGATCGGCACGGGCAGCCGCCGCTGCAGGGCGCTCGCGATCGCGAGCGTCTCGGCGTCGGCATCGCCGGGGCCGATGATGCTGACGCCGACCGGCAGCCCCGTGCGCGAGCCAATCCCGGCCGGGATGGCGGCAACGGGGAAGCCGGTCACATTCCACGTCGCGGTGAAGCAGGTGAGCGGGTCGGTCCCGCCGATCGCCCGCCCCGCGTCGTAGCCGTGCCCGCGCTCCGGCGCCGTCGTCGCGGAGGTCGGCTCGAGCAGCGCCGCGACCCGGTGCTCCTCGAACCACGCCTGCCACTTCGCCGTGACCTCGAGTCGGCGCTCCTGCGCCGCGAGGTAGAGGTCGACCGGGAGCGGCGCGGCCCCGGAGGCGAGGAACTCCCGCGTGGAGGGCCGGTAATCCTCGGGGCTGGCCCCGAGCGACTCGTGGTAGCTGCGCGCCTCGGCGAGCAGGATCACGTCGTAATCGGACTTCGCCAGGTCCTCCGGCGCCGGCAGTTCGACGATGACGGCACCGAGCTCCTCGAGCACCGCCCGAGCCCTCGCATAGCCATCCAGGACGTCCTCCGTGACCGGCATCGAGTCGGGACGATCGGTCAGCGCGATGCGCGCTCCCCGGAGGTCCATCGCCGCGGGCGCCGGGACCGCCGGCCGCGCCCCGAGGCCGAAAGGATCGCGGGCGCGGGCGGCGCCGCTCAGCACCTCGAGCGCGATCGCGCAGTCGTCGATGGTCCTCGCGAGGGGCCCGGCGTGGTCGAGCGTCGCCGCCAGCGGGATCACGCCGTCCGTCGGCACCCGCCCGAAGGAGGGCTTGAACGCTGAGACGCCGTTGAGGGCGGCGGGGATCCGCAAGGAGCCCGCGGTGTCGGTCCCGAGCGCGAGGGGCACCATGCCCGCCGCGATCGCGGCACCCGAACCGCCGCTCGAGCCTCCCGCGCTCCGGGCGCGATCCCACGGATTGCCGACCTGGTCCGTCGTGCCGCCGGCCGCGAATTCGTGCGTGTGCGTGTGTCCGATGTACACGGCGCCCGCCTCGGCCAGCGCACGCCAGACCGCGCTGTCCTCCGTAGCGCCCTGCCCGCGACGCACCCGGCTCGATGCCGTCAGTGGCTGCCCCGCGACCGCAAAGAGGTCCTTGACCCCGACCGGGATGCCGAGCAGCGGCGACGGGTCGCCCGCGGCCAGTCTGCGGTCCGCCTCCGCGGCCGCGGCCCGCGCGGCGGCGGGATCGAGATGCACCCAGGCGTTGACCGCGTCAGGGTCGCCGTCGAACGTCGGCTCGCCACCGTTGCGCTCCGCGATCCGGCCGAGGACCGCCTCGACGAGTTCGACGGCACGCAGGCCGTCACGGAGCCGTCCGGCGAGCTCGCGAATGCTGAGATCCAGTGGATGAACAACGCAGTCCGACACGGCGTCATCGTGACAAGCCGGGGGCGACGAAACCACCAAGTGAGACACCGGCGGCTGGTTCGTCGCAGTTCACGAATGCAGCGACGCCCCAGGTCGCAGGGCGGCCGACACCGGCTGGAATGCGTGGCGGCTCGACTGCGCGCGACGCAGCATCAGCTCGACCTCGGCCCCCGGCGCGGCGATGCCACCAATGATCGTCGCGAGCATCGGCAGTCGCCGCTCCTGCGTTCGGATCGCCCAGACCAGCTCCATGGTGTCGATCGGGTCGGCCCACTGCCGGATCTCACCGGTGGCACGGGCTCGCGCCCAGAGCGCCCCGAATCGCTCGTCGAACAGTCGGCGGACCGGCGCGATCGCTGTCGGCGTCTGCCCCACCTGCAAACCCGCCGCCGCGATGAACCTGGCATCGCCGCTGACCATGCTCGAGAACCGGTCGAGCAGATTCACGATGTCCTGCAGCGCCTCCGCGCCGTTCGCCGACGCCCAGGACGTCGCCCGGCGCCAGCGGTCGACCGAGATCTCATCGACGAGCGCCTGCTTGCTCGCGAAATGCCGGTACAGCGTCGCCGAGCTGACCCCCGCGTAGTCCGCGATATCCCGTGCGCTGACGTCGTCGCTGCCCGTCTCGGCGATGAGCCGGCACGCCGACTCGATGAGGAGCGCGCGATTGCGCTGAGCATCACTGCGGAGCATCACCACTCCCTCCGGGGCGACGGCAGGGTGCGCATCGCGACGGCGAGGCCTGGCGGTCGCTCGCGTCGGATCGATGTGAAGGCCCGACCTGCGGGGATTGAGGACACATTGTGCCAGATTCGTCGCGGCGTGACCAACACTCGCGATCCGGACGCCGACCCGGAAGCATGGGCCTCCTCATGCCGCTGGAATTCGCAGAATCGCCTCGCTCGAGTCTCGGGCTGGAGTGGGAGCTCATGCTCGTCGACCCGGTCACGGGGGATCTCGTCCCCGAGGGGCCCGCCCTCCTCGAGTCGCTCCGCCGCGCGGGCCACGGCGACGGTGTGACGGGCGAGCTCTTCACGAACACGATCGAGGTGACGAGCCGGCCCCGCGCATTCGTCGCCGAGGCGATCGAGGACGTCGTCGAGCGCATCGCCGCCGTCCGCGCCGCGGCCGAGCCGCTCGGGCTCGCGCTCATCGGCGCGGGGTCCCACCCGTTCGCGCAGTGGTTCGAGCAGTCGGTGACGGTGAGCGGCCGCTACCGGAAGTTCGTCGAGCGGACGCAGTGGTGGGGGCGGAACATGATGATCTGGGGCGTCCACGTCCACATCGGCGTCGAGTCGCGGGACAAGGTCATGCCGCTCATCGCCGGGCTCGGCACGCACCTGCCGCACCTCCTCGCGCTGAGCGCCTCGAGCCCGTTCTGGGCGGGCGAGCGGACCGGCTACGCCTCCAACCGGGCGCTCATGTTCCAGCAGCTGCCGACCGCGGGGCTGCCGTGGGCGCTCGAGCGCTGGGGCGACTTCGAGGGCTACGTCGGCGACCTCGTGCGCACGGGGATCATCGAGGACGCGACCGAGGTGCGCTGGGACATCCGGCCGGCGCCGCGCTGGGGGACGATCGAGCTCAGGGCCTGCGACGCCGTCGCGACCCCCGGCGAGCTCGCCGCGCTCGCCGCGCTCACCCAGTGCCTCGTCGAAGCGCTCTCGAGGCGGCTCGACGCAGGGGAGCCGATCACGGTGCTGCCACCCTGGTACCAGCGAGAGAACCGATGGCGCGCCGCGAGGTACGGGCTCGACGCGATCATCATCGTCGATGCGGAGGGGCGTGAGGTCCCCTGCACGGAGCACCTCGCGGAGCTGCTCGAGACCCTCGCACCGATCGCCCGCGACCTCGGCTGCACGGCCGAGCTCGACGGCGTCCGGCGGATCCTTGAGGAGGGCGCCGGCTATCAGCGCCAGCTCGCGCGCGGGGAGGACCCGGCGGCCGTCGCGCGGTCGCTCATCGAGGAGTTCGACGCGGGTCGGCCGCTGTCCTGAACGGCAGGAATGCGCGGAAGCGGCGACCGCGCCGCGGCTCAGCCGTTGACCGAGTCGCGCCAGGCGATCCAGTCGCGGACCGCCGAGAGGTCCCAGTCCGGCCCCGAGATCCCGATCGTAAAGAGCGTCGTGCCGAGCCCGTGGAGCCGGTCGGCGAGCCGGAGGTCCTTGACCCGCTGCTCGTTCGAGATCTCGATCTCCCCGGGGTCGCGCCCCTCCGCCTCGCAGTGCGCCTCGAGCACGGCGAGCTTGTGCGGGAGCTCCTCGGGCGTGACGAAGGAGTGCCAGATGTCGGCGTGCCGCGCGACGAGGCGCAGCGTCTTGCGCTCGCCCTTCCCGCCGATGAGGACCGGGATGTCGCGCGTCGGCGGCGGGTTGAGCCGCGCCCAGCGGGCCTCGATCCTCGGCAGCGCGGCGGCGAGGTCGTCGATGCGCGAGCCGACCGTGCCGAAGTCGTAGCCGTACTCGGCATAGTCCTTCTCGAACCAGCCCGAGCCCGTGCCGAAGATGAAGCGCCCCGTGCCGCCCTTCGCCGAGATGTGGTCGATCGTCCTCGCCATGTCGGCCTGGAGATCGGGGTTGCGGTACGAGTTGCAGTTGACGAGCGCGCCGAGCTCGACGCGCTCGGTCGCCTCGGCGATCGAGGCGAGCACCGTCCAGGACTCGAAGTGCGGGCCCTCCGGCTCGCCGTTGAGCGGGAAGAAGTGGTCCCAGTCGAAGACGATGTCGACGCCGAGATCCTCGAGCTCGCGCACCCGGTCCCGATACGTCTCGAATGCGCCGTGCTGCGGCTGCAGCTGGGCGCCGATACGGACGGGTCGGCTCGGTCGATTCGCCATGCGACTCAGCCTAGGCGGGCTGAGCGGGCCGGCCCCCCGCCGCGGGGACGTCAGCGGCCCAGGAACTTCTGGAGCGCCGCGAGCTCCTCCTGGCTCGGCGTGCCCGAGGTCGTCCCGCCGGCGCCGAACGCGGAACCGCCGCCCGAGGCGGACGCGGGCTTGACGCCGGCGGCGAGCGCCGCATTCTCCGCAGCCCGCTTCGCCGGGTTGCCGGACTTCGAGCCCTTCTTGCCCTTCGCCTTCGACTTGCCGCCGCCGGGGCGCCCCAGGCCCGGCATCGGCCCCATGCCGGGGATCTGCGGCACGCCGCCCTTCGCGACGGTCTTCATCATCTTCGCCGCCTGGTCGAACCGGGTCATGAGCTGGTTCACCTCGGTGACGGTGACGCCGGAGCCCTTCGCGATGCGGAGCCGTCGGGAGCCGTTGAGCACCTTGGGCTGGCGCCGCTCCTGCGGGGTCATCGACTGGATGATCGCCTCGGTGCGGGTGAGCTCGCCCTCGTCGAAGTTCTCGATCGCCTGGCTCATGCCCTTGGCCCCCGGCAGCATGCCGAGCATCTGCTTGAAGGAGCCCATCTTCTTCATCTGCTGCAGCTGGCCGAGGAAGTCCTCGAGCGTGAAGGTCTCGCTCGCGAGCTTCTCCGCGACCTCGCGGGCCTCCTCCTCGTCGAAGGCCTTCTGCGCCTGCTCGATGAGCGTGAGGATGTCGCCGAGGTCGAGGATGCGGCTCGCCATGCGGTCGGGGTGGAAGGGCTCGAAGTCCTCGAGCTTCTCCCCCGTCGAGGCGAACATGATCGGGCGGCCCGTCACGCTCGCGACGCTGAGCGCCGCGCCGCCGCGGGAGTCGCCGTCGAGCTTCGTGAGCACGACGCCCGTGAAGTCGACGCCGTCCTGGAACGCCTTCGCCGTCGCGACCGCGTCCTGACCCGTGAGGGCGTCGATGACGAAGAGCACCTCGTCGGGGTCGACGGCCTTGCGGATGTTCGACGCCTGCTTCATGAGCTCGGCGTCGATGCCGAGGCGGCCCGCGGTGTCGACGATGACGGTGTCGTAGAGCTTGCGCTGCGCCTCCTTGACGCCGTCCTTCGCGACCCTGACCGGATCCCCGACGCCGTTGCCCGGCTCGGGGGCGAAGACCGGGACGCCGGCCTGCTCGCCGACGACCTGGAGCTGGTTCACCGCGTTCGGGCGCTGCAGGTCGCTCGCCACGAGCAGCGGCGTGTGCCCCTGCGACTTGAGCCAGAGGGCGAGCTTGCCCGCGAGCGTCGTCTTGCCGGCGCCCTGCAGGCCCGCGAGCATAATGACGGTCGGCGGCTGCTTCGCGAACTCGAGGCGGCGCTGCTGCCCGCCGAGGATGCCGATGAGCTCCTCGTTGACGATCTGCACGACCTGCTGCGCCGGGTTGAGCGCCTTGTTGACCTCGTCGCCGAGCGCGCGCTCGCGCACCGTCTGCGTGAACGCCTTGACGACGTCGAGGGCGACATCCGCCTCGAGCAGCGCTCGGCGGATCTCGCGGACCGTCGCGTCGACGTCTGCCGGGGACAGCCGCCCCTTCGTGCGCAGGTGCCGGAAGGTCTCCGAGAGCCGGTCGGTGAGATTGCCGAACATCGCCATGGTCAGGCGATTCTACCGGCCCCGCTCAGGGGCGGCGGAGCGCCGCGAAGAGCGCCGACCAGTGCTCGGGGTCGACGGGGTACGGGGCCGAGAAGGACAACCGCGTGACGATGTCCCCATAGCGGGCCTTGAGCCCCGCCGCGACCTGCTCGGGGGTGCCGACGACCGCGAACTCGCGGACGATCTCCTCCGTGACGAGCGCGCCCATCGCCTCCCAGTCGCCGCGGCGGCTCGCCGCATTGAGCCCCTCGTGGACGCCGGCCCAGCCGTGCAGGTCGAGCACCGGCAGATACGCGGGAGTCGAGCCGTAGAAGGCGATCTGCTTGCCGACCGCGAGCGCCGCACGCCGGATGCTCTCGGGGTCGGCGCCCATCGCGATGAATGCGGGGATCGCGACCCCCGGTCGCCCCCGGCCCGCCGAGGCCGCGCCCCGGTCGAGCGCGGGGATCGTCACCTCGTCGAGGTATCGCCGCGTCGTGAAGGAGTGGACGACGAGCCCGTCGGCGACGGCGCCGGCGACCTCCGTCATCCGCTCGCCGACACCGGCGAGCCAGAGCTCCGGATTCCCGTACGGGTTCGGGCCGGGCGAGAAGAAGGGCGACATGAGGGTGTGCTGGTAGAACTCGCCGCGGTGGTTCAGCCGCTCGCCGGTCTCCCACGCGGACCAGATGGCACGGACCGCCTCGATGAAGTCGCGCATTCGTGCCGCCGGATGCGACCACGGCATCGAGAAGCGGCGCTCGATGTGCTGCTGGACCTGCGAGCCCAGCCCGAGCACGAGACGACCGCCCGAAAGCTCGTGGAGGTCGTTGGCGGCGCTCGCGACGGTCATCGGGTTCCTGGCGAAGGCGACCGCGATTGCGCTGAAGAGCTGGATGCGGCTCGTCGCCCCCGCGGCGAGCCCGAGGGCGACGAAGGCGTCGTGCTTCGTCTCGGAGATGAGCAGCCCGTCTGCGCCAAGCGACTCGGCTGCGGCGGCGCCGACGGCGATCTCCGAGAGGCTCGCCCCGGCATCGCCTCCCGCGTCGATGAGGAAGGTCATGCGCTCAGGCTAGCGGCCCGCGGCGACACGCGCTCGTCATGCCCGCGCTCACTCCCGGTCGATGCCGAACGTGTGCTTCATGAGGGCGTTGATGTCGCGGTCCATCGTGTCGAGCCGCGTGTCGATGCGCTCGAAGCCGGCCCGCATCTCGGCGCGGAGCGCGCCGAGCTCCGACTGCAGCTCGGTACGCAACCCACCGACCTCCGACTGCAACTCGGCACGCAACCCACCGACCTCCGACTGCAACTCACCGCGCAGCTCGTTGCGCAGCCCACCGATCTCCGCGCGGATGACCCGCAGCAGCATCGTGAAGCCGAACGTGACCATGCCGACGATCGACGCGCTGAGGACGCCGATGATCGTCCAAACCTGCGGCTCGGTCACGGTGATCACGCCCCTATCCTGCGATGGCGCGAGTGATCTTGCCAGAGGGGGTCACGCATTCCTCCCTGGCCTGCGGAGATTGTGGACGGCGGGGGCCTGCGGCTGGTGTGGAGGAGTCGGCGCAGTGCCGTCTAGCGTGGAGGGATGGCGCTCATCGTGACCTTCGAGGGGAAGACCCCGAGCATCCACCCGACCGCGTGGCTCGCCCCGAACGCGACGCTCATCGGCGACGTCGTCATCGAGGCCGGCGCCTCCGTCTGGTACGGTGCCGTGCTCCGCGGCGACATGGACCGGATCGTGCTCGGCGAGGGGTCGAATCTCCAGGACGGCGTCGTCGTCCACACCGACCCGGGCAGATCGGCGCTCATCGGCAGGAACGTCGGCGTCGGGCACGCGGCGATCGTCCACGGCGCGGTCGTCGGCGACGGCGTCCTCATCGGCATGGGGGCGAGGCTGCTCAACCACTCGGTCATGGGCGACGGCTCGTTCCTCGCCGCGGGGGGCCTCCTCCTCGAGGGGCAGGAGCTCCCCGCCGGCCACCTCGCCGCTGGCGTCCCCGCGAAGGACCGCGGGCCGATGGATGCCGCGATGGCCGAGCGCGTGCGGCTGAATGCGGGCGCCTACCAGGAGCTCGCCGCGCGCTACCGGGCCCAGGGACTCTGAACTTCCCGTAATCCAGGTGCGACCTGGGATTCCGGTCCGATTCCGCGGTCGAGCCCTGCCCCGCACCTGAGCAGCGTGCGAGAGACCTGAAAACCGGGCGGGGCCGGATTGACCTATTCGAAGATATGTTCGAATATGTCGACATGTCCGTGCCGATCCCGACCAGTCGTAGCCCCGCGGCCGAGGAGATCGCCAGGCTGCGCTCGCGCATCGAGCGCATCGAGCGGATGAACCGCACGGGCGGCGACAGCCGGACGCTGCCGGTCGCGCCGTCCCTCGCCCGCCTCCTGCCCGGCGGCGGGCTGCGCGCGGGTGCCGCGTACTGCCTCGATCGCTCGATGTCCCTCCTCCTCCGCCTCATCGCTGAGCCCTCGCGCGCGGGCACCTGGTGCACCGCGATCGGCATGCCCGAGCTCGGCATCGAGGCGGCCCGCGAGGCGGGCGCCGAGCTCGAGCGGCTCGTGCTCATCCCACGGCCCGGCGAGCGCTGGCTCAGCGTCATCGCGACGGTCGCCGAGGTGATGGGGCTCGTCGCCGTCCGCCCCGCGAGCCGCGTGCGCGAGCAGGATGCCGCGCGGCTCGCCGCCAGGCTGCGCGAGCGCGGCACCGTGCTCCTCGTCCAGGGGCCGTGGCCGCACGCCGAGGCGACGCTTCGTCTCGAGGCGGCGGAGTTCAGCGGGCTCGGCGAGGGCCACGGCCACCTCGAACGGCTCGAGGCCGATATCGCGGTCGTCGCCCGGCAGACCGGCGGCGGGCCCCGGCGTGGGCGGGTCACCCTCCTCGGCGGCGGCCCGGATGCGCCCCGGGAGCGCGTCGCGGACGCGGGCGAGCAGGCCCCCGCCGCACGACTCCAGGCGGTCGGCTGATGGAGCGCTGCCTCGTCCTGTGGTTCCCCGACTGGCCCGTCACCGCACGGCTCCGTGCCCGCGAGTCGCCGATCGACCCCGAGGCGCCGGTCGCGATCATCGCGGGGCGCGAGGTCATCGCCTGCTCCTCGGCGGCCCGGCGAGAGGGCGTCCGCCGCGGAATGCGGCAACGGGACGCGCAGGCGCGATGCCCCGGACTGCGCATCGTGCCCGATGACCCCGCCAGGGATCTCAGGGAGTTCCTCCCGATCGTCGAGCGGCTCGAGCAGGCCTCCCCCGGTCTGCAGCTGCTCCGGCCAGGAATGTGCGCCCTCAGGATCCGCGGCCCGGCCCGGTTCTATGGCGGGGAGCGTCCCGCGGCGCTCGCCCTCCTCGGCATCCTCCGGCAGGAGGGGCTCGATGCGCGTGCGGGCATCGCCGATGACCGGTTCGCCGCCGAGCAGGCCGCGAGGCGGGCCGAGCCGGTGCTCGTCATCCCGGAGGGCGGATCGGCCGCGTTCCTCGCCCCGCTCCCCGTCGAGACGCTCGGGGATCCCGAGCTGGCGACCCTCCTCGTCCAGCTCGGGATCGGCACACTGGGGCGCTTCGCGGCCCTCGGCGCCGCCGAGGTGCTCGACCGGCTCGGCCCCGAGGGCGCGCTCCGGCACGCGCTCGCCGCGGGCCGGGACCCACGGCGATTCCTCGCCCGAGTCCCCCCGCCCGATCACGTCCGCGAGATCGCGTTCGAGCCGCCGCTCGCACTCGCGGAGCAGATCGCCTTCGGGGTGCGCGTCGCCGCCGGGGAGTTCATCGCGGAGCTCGCCGCCGCGAGGCTCGCCTGCACCGAGCTCCGCGTCGTCCTGCAGGGGCCCGACGGCGAGGGGTCGGACCGGGTCTGGGCGCATCAGAGCGCCTTCGATGCGGCCTCGGTCGTCGACCGGGTGCGCTGGCAGCTCGAGTCCGTGCAGGCCGACGCGCTGCCGGGCGGTGTTGACCTCGTGCGACTCGTCCCCGAGTCGGTCGGGACGATCACCGCCTACGAGCCGGGGCTCTTCGGGCGCGGGGCGGACGCCCGGATCGGCCACGCGCTCTCCCGGGTGCAGAGCCTGCTCGGCCCCGAGGGCGTCGTCACCGCGAGCATCGGCGGGGGGCGGCGTCTCGCCGAGCGCATCGTGCGGACCCCCTGGGGCGAGCGGAGCGCCGTGGTGCGGGTCGGTGCGGACGGCGAAGCGCCCTGGCCGGGGGGCCTGCCCGCACCGCATCCGGCGAGCGTGTACCCGACCCCGGTCCCGGTCCAGGTCGAGAGCCGGATCGGTGCGCCCGTGCGGGTCGGCGATCGGGGGGCGCTCTTCGGCGAGCTCGGCTGGGTGACCGCCGAGAGCCTCCGGAGCCGGGTCGTCGCCTGGGCCGGGCCGTGGCCGACGATCGAGCGGGGCTGGGACCCGGGGCTCGTCCGGCGGTACCACCGCTTCCAGGCGGTCGATGAGGCGGGTCGCGCCTGGGCGCTCATCCTCGAGCGGGGCGAGTGGTCGGCCGAGGCCAGGTACGACTGATGGGCTTCAAGAATCCGGCGATGCCATGGTCGGAGCTCGTCGGGACGCTCGAGGGGCGCCCGGTGCGGAAACCGGCGGGAGACCGGCCCGGCGGCCCCGAGGATGCGCCGCGCTCCCCGCAGCGGCCCCGGCACGTGCCGCCGCCGATCGCACGTCCCGAGGACGCGACGCCGTATGCGGAGCTGCACGCGCATTCCTCCTTCTCCTTCCTCGACGGCGCCTCGGACCCCGCGGAGCTCGTCGAGGAGGCGGAGCGCCTCGGGCTCACCGCGCTCGCCCTCACCGACCACGACGGCTACTACGGCGTCGCGCGCTTCGCGGAGGCGGCCGAGCCGCTGGCGGTCAGGACGGTCTTCGGCGCGGAGCTCAGCATCGGCGGGCTGCTCCGGGACGGCGGGGCGCCCGAACCGGCGGGGATGCGCGCCGGTCCCGCCGACCCGCCGGGCGATCACCTGCTCCTCCTCGTGCGCGGCCGCGAGGGCTACCACCGGCTCTCGCGGACGATCACGGCGGCGCAGCTCCGCGGCGGCGAGAAGGGCCGCCCCGCCTACGATCTCGAGGAGCTCGCGGCGCACCGGGGCCACCTTCTCGCGCTGACCGGCTGCCGGAAGGGCACCGTGCGGCGGGCGCTCGCCGAGGGCGGTCCTGGTGCGGCCTCGGCGGCGCTCGGCCGGCTCGTCGACGTCTTCGGCCCCGAGGGCGTCGTCGTCGAGCTCACCGACCACGGCGACCCGCTCGACACGCGCCGCAACGACCTGCTCGCCGCGCTCGCCGCCGAGCACGGCCTGCCGGTCGTCGCGACGAATGCGGTGCATTACGCCCGCCCCGAGCAGTCGCGGCTCGCGGAGGCGATCGCCGCGGTCCGGGCGGGACGCTCGCTCGACGAGCTCGACGGCTGGCTGCCCGTGCACGGCGCCGCCCACCTGCGTGACGGTGCGGAGATGGCGGCGCGATTCCGACGCTATCCCGGCGCGGTCGAGCGCAGCGTCGTGCTCGCGGAGGAGCTCGCCTTCCCGCTCCGGATGGCGAAGCCCGCACTGCCCCGCTGGGAGGTGCCGGCGGGCGAGACCCCGATGAGCTGGCTGCGCCGGCTCGTGTGGGACGCCGTCGAGGAGCGCTACGCGGAGGGACTCGACGGCGCCGGCCGCGCCCGGGTCGGGCACGAGCTCGACGTCATCGAGGCGAAGGACTTCCCCGGCTACTTCCTCATCGTCCACGACCTCGTCGCCGAGGCGAGGCGGCGCGGGATCCTCTGCCAGGGGCGGGGCAGCGCGGCGGCGAGCGTCGTCTGCTACCTGCTCGGCATCACCGCCGTCGACCCCATCCTGTACGGGCTGCCCTTCGAGCGCTTCCTCTCCGCGATCCGCGACGAGGAGCCCGACATCGACGTCGATTTCGACTCGGAGCGGCGCGAGGAGATCATCCAGTACGTCTACGCGAAGTACGGCCGCGACCGGGCGGCGCAGGTGTGCAACGTCATCCAGTACCGGCCGAAGAACGCGGTGCGGGACATGGCGCGGGCGCTCGGCTACTCGCCGGGGCAGCAGGACGCCTTCGCGAAGGAGGCGGAGCGCTACGGCACCGTGCACGACGAGGACGGCCGGATCCCGCCGCTCGTCGCCGAGTACGCGAATGCGCTGCTCAAGGCCCCTCGGCACCTCGGCATCCACTCGGGCGGCATGGTCCTCACGGACCGCCCGGTCGGGGAGGTCGTCCCGATCGAGCACGCGAGGATGGATGGTCGCACGGTCATCCAGTGGGACAAGGACGACGCGGCCTCGATGGGTCTCGTGAAGTTCGACCTGCTCGGGCTCGGCATGCTCGCGGCGCTGCAGCGCGCATTCGACACGATCCGGGCGGCGACCGGCGAGCGCTGGGAGCTCGCGAGCCTCCCGAAGGAGGAGCCGGCCGTCTACGACGCGCTGTGCCGGGCCGACTCGATCGGGATCTTCCAGGTCGAGTCGCGGGCGCAGATGGGACTCCTGCCGCGGCTGCGCCCTCGGAGCTTCTACGACCTCGCGATCCAGATCGCGCTCATCCGGCCGGGGCCCATCCAGGGCGGCGCGGTCCACCCCTTCGTGCGGCGCAAGCTCGGGCAGGAGCCGGTGACCTACCCGCACCCGAAGCTGAAGCCCGTGCTCAAGCGGACGCTCGGGGTCCCCGTCTTCCAGGAGCAGCTCATGCAGATGGCGATGGCGGTCGGCGACTGCTCCGCCGAGGATGCCGACCTGCTCAGGCGCGCGATGGGCTCGAAGCGCGGGGTCGAGCGCATCGAGTCGGTGCGCGAGCGGCTGTACGCGGGGATGGCGGGCAACGGGCTGACCAGCGAGGCCGCCGATGCGATCTACCGGCAGATCCTCGCCTTCGCCGACTTCGGCTTCGCGGAGAGCCACTCGCTGTCCTTCGCGCTCCTCGTCTACGCGAGCTCCTGGCTCAAGCTCCACTACCCCGCGGCCTTCCTCGCGGGCCTCCTCGACTCGCAGCCGATGGGCTTCTACTCCCCCGCGACGCTCGTCGCCGACGCGAGGCGGCACGGCGTCGTCGTCCGGCGGCCCGACCTCAACGCGTCCGGCGCGGACACAGTGCTCGAGCCGCTCGCCGACGCGGGCGCGGCGGCAGGCGCGGGCGCGGCGCTGGGCGGGCGCGAGCCGCGCGTCGGAGATCCGGGGTGCTCGGGGACGAGGCGCGCCCCGATCACCGGGAACCCCGACTGCACGTCGCCCCGCCAGCCGCCGGTCGGTGCCTTCGACCCGGACGCCCCCGACACCTCGACCGCGCACCGGCGGGACGGTGCGCACGCCGTCCGGCTCGGGCTCGCGCGGATCACCGGGCTCGGCGCCGAGACCGCCGCCGCGATCGTCGCGGAGCGGGAGCGCGGCGGCCCCTATCTCTCGACGACGGAGCTCGTCCGGCGCACGGGGATCGACCGGCGGCAGGTCGAGGCGCTCGCCGGGGCAGGCGCCCTCGGGGCGCTCGGGCTCTCCCGCCGCGAGGCGCTCTGGCAGGCGGGCGCCGCCGCCAGGGACCGGCCGGAGTCACTCGAGGGGACGACGCTCGTGCTGCAGCCGCCGCTCTTCGACGACGAGAGCGCATTCGAGCTCCTCGCCGAGGACCTCCGCGCGACGGGCGTGAGCGTCGACGACCACCCCATGGCGCACTTCCGCGCGGCGCTCGACGCGCGCGGGGTCATCGCGACCACCGGGCTGCGCGACGCCGAGGCGGGCCGACGCATCGAGGTCGCGGGGCTCGTGACCCACCGGCAGCGCCCGAGCACCGCGAGCGGCATCACCTTCGTCAACCTCGAGGACGAGCACGGCGTCGTCAACGTCGTCTGCTCCCACGGGCTGTGGACCCGCTACCGGCGCGTCGCCCGCGGTGCCCCCGCGCTCGTCGTGCGCGGGCTGCTCGAGCGCTCCCCCGAGGGCGTGACGAGCATCCTCGCCGACCGGCTCGAGCCCCTCGCCGTCGGTCTGCGCCACACCTCCCGCGACTTCCGCTGAGCGGCTCAGTCCACGCCGATGCCCGTGACCGCGCGGCCGCGCGCACGGGCGACGCGCGCGAGCCTGGCGTCGAAGGTCGCGAGCTCGGCCCCGAGCCGCTCCGCCGTGTGGAGCACGTAGCAGTCCGGCAGCCCGAGCCCGGTCTCGGCCCGGAGCCGCGCGACCGATCGAGGCTCGTCCGAATGCGATGGGACGACTTCCACGCCGATCCGGCGGAGCGCGCCGAGCACGACTTCCTCACGCTCCTGCCGTGCGGGCAGGACGAGCGTCTCGGCGAGCGTGACGGGGTGCAGCCGCAGCTCGGCCTCGGTGTCGAGCAGCTCGAAGCTCCCCACGTGATGCGGGTCCGCCGCGCTGAGATGCGCGATGACGACACTCGCATCGAGGAGGATCATGCCGCGCCGCCGCGATCCCAGTCCTCCCGCAGCCCGGCGAGGTAGCCCGCGGGGTACTCGACGAGCCCCCGGGTCTCCTCGATCGCGCGGCGGCGCTCCGCACGCCGATCGCTCGCGGCCGCCGCCTCGGATTCGACCCCGCGAAGGGCGAGCTCTACGACGATCTCGCTGCGCGAGGCCTCGGGCCTGCGCCGACGCTCCGCCTCGATCGCCGCGAGGAGCTCGGGCGTCGGGGTCACCTGGATGCGGGGCAGCAGGGTCGCCATGCGGGCAGTGTACCGCCGCCCGACCAGGTGGTACACCGAGTCAGTGGTCGTCGACGCGCTGCGTCGCCCCCGCCTTCGCGCGCTGGATCTGCTCGTAGACGTGCGTGCGCAGCTCCGTGAAGCGCGGCAGCGCGCGGGTCGTGAGCTGGTCGCGCTCCCGCGGGAGGTCGACGACGAGGTCCTCCTGGACGACGGTCGGGCTCATCGAGAGGACGACGACGCGCTCCCCGAGGTAGATCGACTCGTCGATGTCGTGCGTGACGAAGAGGACGGTGACGCCGAGGCGCTCCCAGACCTGGCGGACGAGGTCCTCGAGGTCGGCGCGGGTCTGGGCGTCGACCGCGGCGAAGGGCTCGTCCATGACGAGGATCTCGGGGTCGTAGGCGATCGCCCGGGCGATCGCGACGCGCTGCTGCATGCCGCCCGAGAGCTGCCACGGGTACTTGTGCATCGCCTCGCCGAGGCCGACCGCCTCGAGCGCGGCCTTCGACTTCGCCCGGCGCTCAGCCTTCGACATCTTCGGGCGCAGCGGCAGCTCGACGTTGCCGCGGACGGTCATCCACGGCATGAGGCTCCGGCCGTACTCCTGGAAGACGACGGCCATGCGCGGGTGCGGGCCGGTGACGGGCGTGCCGTCGAGCTCGACCGAGCCGCTCGAGGCGGACAGGAGGCCAGCGATGATCTTGAGCAGCGTCGTCTTGCCGCAGCCGGAGGGGCCGACGATGCAGACGAGCTCCCCGCGACGGGCCGCGAAGGAGATCTCGCGGAGCGCCTCGAAGTCGCCGTAGCGCTTGTTGAGCTTGTCGACGGTGAGCAGGGTCTCAGGCACGTTCGGCCCCCTTCAGGCCCCGGAACCAGGCCAGGATGTAACGTTCGGCGATCTGGAAGAGGACCGCGAGGACGACGCCGACGAGCCCGAGGAGCAGGATGAGTGCCCACATGGCCGCGTACTGGTAGTTCTGCTTGTAGATCTCGATCTGCAGCCCGATGCCGCTCTCGACGAAGAACATCTCCGAGATGACCATGAGGATGAGTGCGACGGAAAGCGACTGGCGGATGCCGGTCATGATCTGCGGGCTCGCGCTCGGGAGCGTGACGAAGACGAGTCGATGCACCCCCGGCAGGCGGAAGGACGTGACCGTCTCGCGCTGCACCTGGTCGACGGCTCGCACGCCCTCGATCGTGTTGAGCAGAATCGGCCACATCGCGCCGGTGGCGATGACGGCGACCTTCATGACGTCGCCCGAACCGAGGACCAAGATCAGCAGCGGCACGATCATCGGGGGCGGGACTGCGCGGAAGAACTCGAAGATCGGCTCGAGGAGCTCCCGCAGCCACTTCGAGGAGCCCACGAGGACACCGAGCGCGAGCCCGACGACAATCGAGATGACGATGCCGAGGCCGAGTCGGCCGAGGCTCGGCAAGATGTCGGTGAAGATCGCTTCGTTGAGCCAGGTCTGCGCGAACGTCTCGCCGATCACCACGGGCGCGGGGAAGTACTTATCCGGCCAGACCGCGGAGACGAGGCTCCAGATCACGACGATGATGATCGGGAAGGCGAACCATTCGAGCGGGAGCCGGAGCCAGCCGGGGACCCTCGGCTTGGGGCGCGGCAGCTGGATGTGCCTGGTCTCGGACACGCTCATACCAGCACCTCCCCTCTGACGGACTGGTGCCAGGCGAGCAGGCGGCGCTCGATGACGCGGATGATGAGGTTGAGGATGAGAGCAAGCACACCTGCCGTGACGACGAGCGCGTAGACACCGGCGTAGTCGCCCGCGGAGCTGCGCTGCAGGAGCAACCAGCCGATGCCGCGCGCACCGATGAGCAGCTCACCCGTGACCGTGAGGATCATCGCGACGGTCGCGCCGAGCCGGATTCCGGTCATGAGGTACGGCAGCGCCGTCGGGAAGATGAGGAAAGGGAAGCGGCGGAGCGGACCGAGGCCGAAGACCCGCTGCGTGTCGCGGGCGACCGGGTCGATGTCGGCGACGCCGTAAAGCACCTGGATGAGGATCTGCCAAAACGTCGCGAAGACGACGATGACGAGCGAGGCCTCGCGGGTGACGCCGAACAGCACGACCGCGATGGGGATGATCGCGACGGATGGGATCGGGCGAAGGAACTCGATCGTTGTTCGCGTGTAGCGGCGGAGGAACGTGGACAGACCGATGATCGTCCCGAGCAGGACACCCGCGATCGTCGCGATGAGCATGCCGATCGACCAGGTGATCATCGTGTCGCCGACAACACCCCAGTAGTAGCGGTCGACCGCGAATCGGCCGAGAGCGGCAAGGGTCTCGGTTGCCGACGGGAGGTAGGTGGGGTTTACCCACGCTAGCCGCGATGCGGCCTCCCAGATGACAAGGAAGGCGAGCACGCCGACTATGCCGAGGAGCACGGGGCGCGAGCGTCCCCACAGCGTCGTCCTCGCCATGCGCGTCACCTCCTTGTGTTGTGCAACAGTCTCGCCCCAAGGCGATGGCCCGGGATTTCACCATCCCGGACCATCGCCCTTCAGGGGCTCAGCGGGGGTCGACGACCAGGACCGAGAGGTCCGGCGACTCGTCCCAGAACAGCCACGGCGGGGCCGACCCGTAGTTGATGCCGGCCGAAATGAGCGCCTCGAGGCGCTCAACGTTCGTCGTGCTGTTGAACGTCGCAAGGGTCGTGGCCTTCGCAGCCTCGAGCGGGATGTTCATGTTCTTGGCGATCGCCTCGAACACCTTGTCCTGGTTCGCTTCGGCGAACGTCGTCACCTCGTCCATCGCATCGAGCCACTGCTTGACCATCTGCGGGTTCTCATCGATGACCTTCTGGATCGTCAGGTTCGACAGACCCGAAATGCCGGCCAGCCCGCCCGCCTGCCACGGGTAGCCGATCTCCACGCCGCCGGCGGCCTCGATCATGCCGCGGAATGGGTCGGGGACCCAAGCGGCGTCGAGTTCGCCGCTCTCCACGAGGGCGGGCATCGCGGGGAAGCCGCCCTGGACGATGACGAACTCGACGGTCGTCGGGTCACCGCCGTCCTTGGCGACGGCCTCGAGGATGCCGAGGTTGCCGTGTGCACCGGGGCTGTTGGTGCCGACCTTCTTGCCGGCGAGGTCCTTCCAGCTCGTGACGCCGGAGGCCGCGCTCGCGACGACGGAGTTCGCGTCGCGCTCGCCCTCGGGGTTGCCGTCGGCGTAGTCCCCGATGATCCGGACGTCTTCGCCGGCCAGCGACGCCTTGATGGCCGAGATCGGCGAGCCGATCGCGAAATCGATGTCGCCGGACACGAGCGACGGCACGGCCTGTGCGCCACCCGCAGCGGGGAGGATCTCGAGCGTGAGCCCGTGGTCCGCGAAGATGCCGGCCTCGATGCCGGCCCAGATGGCCCCGGTCTCAGCGATCGGGAGCGCGGCGACCCGGACGTTGAACTGCTCGACGGTGTCAGCGGCCGGAGCCTCAGTCTCGGCGGGCGCGGTGGTGGGTGCGGGGGCGGCGCCCGAGTCGGTGCAACCGACGAGCGCGAGTGCGGCGACGAGTGCGACGCCGCCGATCATGGGTCGCTTCATTGCGGATCCTCTTCTCATTCTTCGATGAATGCGTGGCGGTGCGCCCCACTCCGGGTTGCCGACAGGGAGCACCGGTAGTGCTGCGATCAGTCTGGCAAATGCCAGGATTACTGCCAATACCCCATTCATTTCATATGGATTACGATCCTGCAACATGGCGAGGTCTTCCGCGGGGCGATCGGCGTTGCACCGGGCCGTCGCGGTCCTCGAGTCGTTCGACGAGGGCACGCGGGACCTCTCGGTGACGGAGGTCGCAGCGCGCACCGGGATGCCGTTGTCGACGAGCCACCGGCTGCTCGGCGAACTCGTCGATGTCGGCCTTCTCGAGCGGCAGCCGGACCGCCGCTATCGGGTGGGCCTGCACCTCTGGGAGCTGGCGGTGCGCACGCCGGGAGCGCTCGGCATCCGCGAGACGGCGCTGCCGTTCCTCCAGCAGGCACATGCGAGGATCGGCCAGAGCCTGCAACTCGGGGTGCTCCAGGGACGGGAGATGCTCTACCTCGAGCGGTTGTCCTCGCCGGGTGAGGTGCAGCACCTCATCACCGTCGGCGGACGCGTCCCATTCCACGCGACCTCGAGCGGGCTGATCCTCGCGGCGTATGCCGAAGACTCGGTCCGCGAGGCGCTGCTCGCTGAGCCGCTGCAGCCGTACGCCAACGCACCACTTCCCGACCGTGCGCAGCTCGAACTCGAGTTTGCCGAGATCCGCGCCGCAGGATCGAAGACGACCGTGAACTACATCACCCACGGCACCTCGATCGCCGTCCCGATCTTCGATGCGCTCGGTCATGCGATCGCGACCATCAATGCGATCGTGCCCTCCGAGCAGCCGCGCGAGGCGCAGGTGCTCGACGTTCTCCGTCAGACGTCGACAGCGATCAGCCGCGCGCTCAACCGGAGATACCGGGGCGAGCGCTGACTGAGGGAGGCGGCTCCGCGCATTCCTGCCGGCTCCCGCCAGGCTCAGGCGAGCAGCTGCGCGACGAATGCGTGGGGCGTGAAGCCCGTCAGGTCGCCGATGCCCTCGCCCGTGCCGACGAGCTTGACGGGGATGCCCGTGCGCTCCTGGACGGCGAAGACGAAGCCGCCCTTCGCCGAGCCGTCGAGCTTCGTGAGGACGAGGCCCGTGACGCCGGCCGCCTCGATGAAGGCGCTCGCCTGGACGAGGCCGTTCTGTCCGGTCGTCGCGTCGAGGACGAGGAGGACCTCGGCGATGTCGTCCGCGCCCGCCGCGGCGGCGAGCGGCTTGACGGCCGAGCGGCGGATCTTCGCGAGCTCGTCCATGAGGCCCGACTTCGTCTGGAGCCGCCCCGCGGTGTCGATGATCGCGACGTCGATCGACTCGGCGACGGCGCGCTCGACCGTCTGGTAGGCGACCGAGGCGGGGTCGGCGCCCTCGACCTGCGGGCGGACGATCGCCGCGCCCGCGCGCTCGGCCCACGTCGCGAGCTGCTCGACGGCGGCGGCGCGGAAGGTGTCGGCGGCGCCGACGACGACGGAGCGCTGATAGCCGGCGAGGAACTTCGCGAACTTGCCGATCGTCGTCGTCTTGCCGACGCCGTTGACCCCGACGACGAGGACGATCGAGGGCCGCGCCGTGAGCCGGAGCGTCGGGTCGAGGCGGCTCAGCCGCTCCTCGAGGAGCTCGCGGAGCTGGCGCTGCAGGTCCGCGGGGTCGGTCGTGCGGAAGCGCTCGACCTGCTCGCGGAGCTGCTCGACGATCTCCTCGACGAGCTCGGGCCCGAAGTCGGCCGTGTAGAGGGCCGTCTCGAGGTCGTCCCAGGTCGTCTCGTCGATCGTCGGCTTCGCGAACATGCCGCGCAGCGCGCCGCCCAGGGACCAGGAAGCCATACGCCAAGTCTATTGAGGGGCGCTGGCCTGCCTGGCCGCTCGCGCCCGCCGCTGGCCGCCCCCATCCGCCGGCTGTGCGTGTTTCTGCCGAGTGTGCGCGAAAATCGGCACACATTCGGCGCGGAGATGCACATTCGAGGAATGCGCGGGGCGCGGGGCGGGCAGCGGCGCGGCGGCGCGCGGGGCGGGCAGCGGCGCGGCGGCGCGCGGGGCGGGCAGCGGCGCGGCGGCGCGCGCGTCAGGCGACGCGCTCGGCGACCCGCTGGCCGACGACCGCGCTCACCCCGTCGGAGCGCATCGAGACGCCATAGAGCGCGTCAGCGATCTCCATCGTGCGCTTCTGGTGGGTGATGACGATGAGCTGCGAGTTCTCCCGGAGGCCCTCCATGACGGCGAGCAGCCGGCCGAGGTTCGCGTCGTCGAGCGCCGCCTCGACCTCGTCCATGATGTAGAAGGGCGAGGGCCGGGCCTTGAAGATCGCGACGAGCAGCGCGACCGCGGCCAGGGATCGCTCGCCGCCCGACAGGAGCGAGAGGCGTTCGATCTTCTTGCCCGCGGGCCGCACATTCACCTCGATGCCCGTCGTGAGCAGGTGCTCGGGGTCAGTGAGCCGGATGCTTCCGGTACCGCCCGGGAAGAGGACCGGGAACACCTCGGCAAACGCCGCCCTCGTGTCCTCGAAGGCGCTCTGGAAGATGTCCTGCATCTTCTCGTCGAGCTCCTCGATGATCGTGAGCAGGTCCTGACGCGTCGACTGCAGGTCGGCGAGCTGCTCCGTCATGAACTTGTGCCGCTGCTCGAGCGCCGCGAACTCCTCGAGCGCGAGCGGGTTGACCCGGCCGAGCTGGGCGAGGCGCCGCTCGGCGGCCGCGAGGCGGGACTGCTCGGCCGCGCGGTCGAAGGGCGCGTCGTCTCGGGGACCGTACTCGGCGATGAGCACCTCCTCCTCGAGCCCGAGCTCCTCGGCCGCGCGCTCGATGAGCTGCGAGAGGTGCAGCTTCTTCTCGTAGACCTGCATCTCGAGGCCGTGGACGTTCTCGCTGAGGCCCGCGAGCCGCTCGCGCAGCTGGATCTCCTTGGCGCGCAGACCTGTCAGCTCCTCGTGCTGCTTCGCCCGCTCGGCCTCCGCCGTGGCGAGCCGGAGCCGCGCCTCGGTCACGGAGCGGTCGACGGCATCGATGAATGCGGGGAGCGCCTCCGCGACGCCCGTCGCCGCCTCGAGCTGGCGGCGTCGCACGACCGCGAGCCGCGCCGCCTCGTCGGCGGCCGCGCGCTCCCGTTCGAGCTGCGCGGCGAGCTCCTCCGCACGGGCGCGCTCCGCGCGGACCCGCTCGCGGGCGGTCTCGAGAGCGAGCCGGGCCTCGAGCTCCGCGGCGCGCTGCGCCTCCAGCTCGGCGACGAGCCCGTCCCGCTGCGAGGCGTCGAGCATGGGGCGCGGCTTCGCGGCGAAGTCGTCGTGCGCCGACTCAGCGGCGGCGACGACCGCCTCAGCCGCGGCGACCGCCTCGGCCGCGGTCGCGAGCGCCGCCTCGTGCCGCTGCGCCTCCGCCTCGGCCGCCTCCGACTGCTTGCGGAGCGCGCCGAGCCGCTCGGAGCGCGCGGCGACGAGCGAGTCGTGCTCCCGGAGTGCGACGAGCGCCGCCTGGGCGGCGGCCTTCGCGGCATCGAGCGCGTGCCTGGCCTCCTCGACCTCGCCGCCCGTCCGCTCGATCCGGGTCGTGACCTCGGCGAGCTGCGCCGTCGCGGCATCCCGCTCGGCGACGAGCTCGAGGCGGGAACGCTGCTGGCCGGTCCCGCCGCGGACGACGTAGTCGGTGACGACCGTGCCGTCGTCCCCGACCGTCGCCGAGGCGAGGATCGCGAGCACGCCGGCCGGTGCCGCGAGCACCCCGGGGATGCTCGCCGGGGTCGGTCCGCTCGGCTCAGCGATGACGACCTCGACCCGGCCGAGGTCCTCCTCGGTCGCGTACCGGACGGCGGCGAGCGCGGCCGACCGGTCCCGAGCGAGGACCGCGTCGGCGAGCGTCCCGAGCGCCGCGGCGATCCGCCCCTCGGCGCCCGGCTCGACCTTGACGTGCTCGGCGACGAGCCCGAGGAGCCCCGCCAGCCCGGCCGCGGCGAGCGCGGCGGAGCCGTCCCGGCCCTCGACCGCCATACCGAGCGCCTGCGCACGAGCGGCGAGCGCGTCCCGCTCCCGCTCGTCGGCGTGCTGGGCCTCGCGGAGGGCATCGAGCCCGGCCGACAGCTCGCTCACGCGCGTCTCGGCCTCCCGGTAGGCGACCTCGAGGCGGTCCGTGTCCTGCTCCGGCTCCGCGGCACCGGGCTCGGCCTGCGCCGCGGCGAGCTCCGCGGCGGCCGCATCCCGCCGCTCGACCGCCGCTGAGAGCGCCTCCCCCTGGCGCAAGTGCTCCCCCCTCGCGGCCGCGAGCCGGGAACGGGCGACGTCGAGCTTCGCGACGTGACCGGCCAGCTCGAGCTCGTGCCGTGAGACGAGCGCCGAGGCCGCCGCGATCTCCTCGTCGAGGGCATCGAGGGCCGCACGCGCGGTCGCGGTTGCCGCGGCCGCCGCCCCGACCGACTCCTCTGCGGACGCGACCTCATCGGCGATCCGCAGGGCTTCCGCGCGAGCCGCGTCCACGGATTCCTGACTCGTCGTGACGGTCGCGGCGGTCTCCGCGGTGCTGCCGAGGAGCGCGATGCGCTGGCCGGCGAGACTCTGCAGGCCGCGGGCGCGCTGCTGGACCGACTCGAGGCCGTAGGCGACGCGGCGCGCGGCGTCGACCTCGTCATGCTGCTGCTCGGACTCGATCCGCTTCGTGCGCATCGTCGCCTGGTCGAGCTGCTCCTGGAGGATGATCCGCTCGGTCTTCCTCGCCGACTCGCTGCGTGCGAGGTCGGCGATCTCGGCGCGGAGCCCGATGATCTCGTCGGCGAGGAGCCTCGCGCGCGCGTCGCGGACCTCCGCCTGGATCTCGGCGGCCTGCTTCGCGACCTCGGCCTGCTGGCCGAGGGGCTTGAGCTGCCGGCGCAGCTCGCCCGCGAGGTCGGAGAGGCGCGTGAGGTTCGCCTGCATCGCGTCGAGCTTGCGGAGCGTCTTCTCCTTGCGGCGGCGGTGCTTGAGGATGCCGGCGGCCTCCTCGATGAAGCCGCGGCGATCCTCGGGGCTCGCATGGAGCACCTGGTCGAGCTGCCCCTGGCCGACGATGACGTGCATCTCGCGGCCGAGGCCCGAGTCGCTCAGCAGCTCCTGAACGTCGAGGAGGCGGCATTGCTCGCCGTTGATCGCATACTCGCTGCCGCCGTTGCGGAAGAGCGTGCGCGAGATCGTCACCTCGCTGTACTCGATCGGCAGCGCGCCGTCCGTGTTGTCGATCGTGAGCAGCACCTCGGCGCGACCGAGCGGCCCCTTCGTCGCGGTGCCCGCGAAGATGACGTCCTCCATCTTCCCGCCGCGGAGCGTCTTCGCGCCCTGCTCGCCCATGACCCAGGCGAGCGCGTCGACGACGTTCGACTTGCCCGAGCCGTTCGGCCCGACGACGCAGGTCACCCCCGGCTCGAACTGGAACGTCGTCGGCTGGGCGAACGACTTGAAGCCCTTGAGCGTGAGGGACTTCAAGTACATGGGGTTCAGGCTACCGGCGGGGTGGGCGGGAGCAGCCCATTTCTGCGGCGCCGCGGCTAGGTTGGTCGCGCCCGGCGGGCGCGGCGTGCGCCCTCGACCATCGAGAGACGAGCACATGTCCGCAGCCCCCGCATTCCCCCGATTCACCGTCGAGCTCGCCGACGGCTATGCCATCGACACCGACCCCGCCCGGCTCGATCTCGCGCAGGTGCACGAGTGGCTCTCGGGCGATGCCTACTGGGCCCGAGGACGGTCAGCGGCGACGGTCGCGAGCGCCGCCGCGCATTCACTCAATCTCGGCGTCTATGCCCCCGACGGCCGCATGGTCGGCTACGGCCGCATCGTCAGCGATGGGGCGACCTTCGGCTGGCTCTGCGACGTCTACATCGCGCCCGAGGCCCGGGGGCACGGGCTCGGCACGGCGATCGCGCGGGCCGCAGCCGACTACGCGCGCGAGCGGGGGCTCAGCCGCCTCATGCTGGCGACCGCCGACGCGCACGGGGTCTACGCGAGGGCCGGCTTCGCGGTCGTCGAGCAGCCCGACATGCTCATGTTGCTCGGAGGCGCCGGCGCGAGCCCTCGGCGATAGATCTCGAGGCGGCGTCCCAGGTCGACCCCGACGACTAGGAAGACGTCGTCCTGGACGGTGTAGATGATGCGGTAGTCGCCGACCCTGACGCGCATCGCATCGCGACCACGGAGCCGCTTCGCTCCGGGCGGTCGGGGGTCCATGCCGAGGAGCGCAATCGCGCCCTGGAGTCGCTTGCGATCGTCTGGGTGCACCTTCTGCAGGGCCCTGGCAGCGGCCGGGCGGACTTCGATGCGGTAGCTCACACCCAGCCCAGCGCGGCCTTCGCCTCATCCCACGGGATGTTCGCGCCTTCCTCGGCCATCGCGGCATCGAACGCCGCGATGTCCTCGAGCTCCTCCGCCGCCTCCGTGAGCCGGTCGAACTCCTCGGGCGCGAGCATGACCGCTTCCCGCTTCCCGCGCCGCTCGATCACGACGGGCTCGTCCTGCGAGCGCCGGACGGCTTCGGCGAAGTGCTTCCGCGCATCGGAGGACGTCAGGATGACCATGCGCCAATGGTACGTTCTGGCTCCCGAAACGTACATTGCACGGCTTGGCAGCGGGGCTTACCTCAGCCGCTGGCACCTCGGGCAGAAGTGCGAGGAGCGGTTCGTGAAGGTCTCGCGGACGAGCAGGCGGCCGCAGCGCGGGCACGGCCTGCCGTCCTGCGCGTAGGCGTTGAGCGAGCGGGAGAAGTAGCCCGACTCGCCGTTGACATTGACGTAGAGCGCGTCGAAGGAGGTGCCGCCCTCCGCGAGCGCGCGCTCCATGACGTGCCGCGCCTCCTCGAGGACCCGGCGCGCCGCCTGCGCGGACATCGTCGCCGTCGGCTGCCGCGGATGCAGCCGCGCCGCCCAGAGCGCCTCATCGGCGTAGATGTTGCCAATGCCGGACACGAGCGTCTGATCGAGCAACGCGCGCTTGAGCTCGGTGCGGCGGCCGCGCATTCGTCCGGCGACATCGGAGAGCATGAATGCGGGGTCGAGCGGATCGAGGGCGACGTGCGCGACCTGCGACGGGACTCCCGCGACGAGGGGATCGACCGCGAGGCTCCCGAAGGTCCGCTGGTCGGTGAAGACGAGGCTTCGGCCGCCGAGCGAGATGCGGACGCGCTCGTGCCGGTGGGGGCGCCACTCGTCGTCGAGGCGGAGCTGGCCGCTCATGCCGAGATGGATGAGGAGGGCGTCGGCGACCGGGGCGAGCGCCCGACGCTCGAGCGGCACCCAGAGGAACTTGCCGCGGCGCGCCGGCGTGCCGAGCACAGCGCCCGCCAGCCTCGCCTCGAAGTCGGACGCTCCCCCGACATGCCGCGTGACGGCGCGCCCATCGAGCACCTCGACGCCCTCGATCTCGGCGCCGACGAGCGGGAGGAGCCCCCGGCGGACGACCTCGACCTCGGGCAGCTCAGGCACGCGGCCCCTGGCGCGGCATCCGGGTCATTCAGCGGCCCCGCAGCCGCTCGACGGCCGCGAGCGCGGCGGCGGCCTCCGCGGCCTTCTTCGACGTGCCCTCGCCCGAGCCGACGACCTCATCGGCGACGCGCACCGTCGCGGTGAAGCTGCGGGCGTGATCGGGGCCCGAGGCGGTGACCGAGTAGACGGGTGAGCCGGCGCCGCGGGCGACCGCGAGCTCCTGGAGTGCGGTCTTCGGGTCCATCGTGATGCCGAAGCGATCGGGGTCGCCCATGAGCGTTTCGACGAGCCGCAGCACGAGCTCACGGGCCGCATCCGGCCCGAGCGACAGGAACGCCGCGCCGATGACGGCCTCCATCGTGTCGGCGAGGATCGAGTCCTTGTCCGCACCCCCCGTGAGCGCCTCGCCGCGGCCGAGCCGGATGAATGCGCCGAGCCCGATCCCGCGGGCGATCTCGGCGAGGGCGAGGGTCGAGACGAGCGAGGCGCGGCGCTTGGCGAGCTCCCCCTCGTCGAGCTCGGGGAACCGGCGGAAGAGCATGACCGTGACGGCCTGGCCGAGGATCGAGTCGCCGAGGAATTCGAGGCGCTCGTTGTGCGTCGCGCCCGGATGCTCGTAGGCGTAGGAGCGGTGGGTCAGCGCGACGACGAGAAGCTCGGGGTCGATCGCGACCCCGAGCTTCTCGGTGAGTTCGTCGTGTGCCGTCATGTCCGCGGAGGTGGCCCTTCGTTTCGGGCGCCGCCCTCGCTCAGGGACCGGCGACAAGTGCCGGTGCCGACTCAGACGTCGGCGACCTTGCGGCCCTTGTACTCCAGGTAGAGCTCCGTGCCGACCGAGTCGGTGACGACCTTCGCGCGGTGCGGGAGCGAGTAGACGGTCTTGCCGTTCTCGACCGACTTCACCAGCGGCGGCAGGTCAGCCTTCCACTGCGAGCGACGCATGCGGGTCGAGGCCCGCGACATCTTGCGCTTCGGGACAGCCATGGGTTTCTCCTTATTCGGGAAGCTTCTCGTCGGATTCGGTCTCGAGCCCCTTGAGGGCGGCCCACCGGGGATCGATGGGTGCCTCGTGCTCGTGGCCCGGGTGGTCGAGCAGTCGCACCCCGCACTCGGGGCAGAGCCCCGCGCAGTCTTCGCTGCAGACCGGCTGGAACGGCAGTGCCGGCACCACCGTGTCCCTGACCACCTGTTCGAGATCGATCGAATCGAGCCCGACCACATAGTCGAAATCCGACTCACCAGAGTACGCGAAAAGCTCCTGGAACGCGACTCGGAGCGGCTCGGTCACCGGCGTGAGGCAGCGCACGCATTCGCCCTCGGCCGTCGCGTCGATGTCGGCCGTGACGAGGATGCCCTCGTGCAGGGACTCGAGGCGCCCCCGGATGCCGAGCGTCGAGCCCGCGGGGACGCCGATCACCGCGTTGCCGAAGCCCTCCGGGACGACGACATCGAGCTCGAATGCGCGGCTCTCGCCCGGATGGCGGGCGAGGTCCCTGATGGGCAGGAGATACGGGCTGGACACGGCCACCGAGTCTACGCCGCGCGCACCCGGGTCCGCCCTCAGCCGAGCTCGGCGAAGGCCTCGTCGAGCATCGCGAGGCCGCGGGCGATCTCGGGCGAGGTCACGTTGCACGGCGGCACGACGTGGATGCGGTTGTCGGCGGTGAAGGGGAGGTAGCCCTTCGCGACGAGCGAGGCCTTGAGCGCGCCGATCGTCGCGGCGGGGACGGGCTCCTTCGTCGCGCGGTCGACGACGAGGTCGAGTGCCCAGAAGACGCCGAGGCCGCGGACGTCGCCGATGATCTCGTGCCGCTCCTGGAGGCGCCGGAGACCGGGCCCGAGCTCCTCGGCGCCGATGCGCGCCGCGTGCTCGACGATCCCCTCGTCCTCCATCGCCTCGATCGTCGCGACGACGGAGGCCGCCGCGAGCGGGTGGCCGGAGTACGTGAGCCCACCGGGGAAGACGCGCTCGTCAAAGACCGCCGCGTGCCGGGCGGGGATGATGACGCCGCCGACGGGCACGTAGCCGGAGTTCGAGCCCTTCGCGAAGGTGATGAGGTCGGGGACCGCGCGCTCCGCATTCACCTCCGGGTGCTGCCAGGCGAACCACGAGCCGACGCGCCCGAAGCCCGCCATGACCTCGTCCGCGATCCACAGGATGCCGTAGCGGTCGGCGAGGTCGCGGACGCCCGCGAGGTAGCCGGGTGGCGGGAGGAAGACGCCCGCCGTGCCGGGGACGGTCTCGAGGAGGATCGCCGCGATCGTCTGGGGGCCCTCGGCCTGGATCGTCCGCTCGAGGTGATGGAGCGCCCGCTCGGTCTCCTGCTCGGGCGAGTCCGACCAGAACTCGCTGCGGTACGGGAACGGCCCCCAGAAGTGGACGTGGCCGGTCGCGTACTCGTTCGGCATCCGGCGCCAGTCGCCCGTCGCGGTGATCGCCGCGCCCGTGTTGCCGTGGTAGCTGCGGTAGGCCGAGAGCACCTTGCTCCGGCCGGTGACGCCGCGGGCGATGCGGATCGCGTTCTCGATCGCGTCGGCGCCGCCGTTCGTGAAGAAGACCTTGTCGAAGCCCTCCCCCGCGTGCTCGAGGATCTTCCGCGCTGCTCGCCCCCGGGCGAGGTTCGCGTGCGCCGGGTTGATCGTCGGGAGGATCGCCGCCTGCTCCTGGATCGCCGCGACGACCCTCGGGTGGAGGTGTCCGATGTTGACGTTGACGAGTTGCGAGGAGAAGTCGAGGTAGCGCTTGCCCTCGTAGTCCCAGAGCTCGGTCCCCGCGCCGCCCGCGATGACGAGCGGCTGGAGCGCGGCCTGCGCGGACCAGGAGTGGAAGATGTGGGCGCGGTCGAGGGCGAAGACCTCGTCGTTCGACGTCATGGTGTCCGGTCCTTGAAGTTGTGGTGGGGTGCGGGGGCTCGAGGCCCCCGCACCCACGATTATCGGGTGGTTCGGTGCTCGGTGCTACATGCCGCCGAGCGTCGGCATGACGTCCATCGGCGTGTAGCTCCCGGAGACGGCGACCCCCTCGCTCGACAGCTTGTCGATCGCGCGCTGGAGGTAGGTCATGTCGTAGGCGGTCGACGGCGGCTCCCGCGTGATGAGCCGCTGTCCGTCCTGGTTGACCGCGGCGAGGGACCCCGCCACGGTGCGCGCCCAGGCGCCCTCGTCGACGATGCCGAACGGCCCGCCCGTCCAGACGAGCTTGTTGACCTCGTTCGCCTGCCAGAGCTGGTGGCCGGGACCGCCGGGGTAGGCGGTGACCCCCGGGGCGGTCGCTGCCGCGTACGAGATCGAGGCGGCCTCCTTGACGTTGTCGCGCGCGTAGATCCAGCCCTTCGCGACCGCCTCGAGGAATGCGGTCGTCGTGTCCTGGAATGCGGGGTCGCTCAGGTCGGCGGTGCGCGCCCAGATGGCGTCCTGGAGCATGGCGCCCTCGGTGTCCTCGTAGTAGATGATGTCGAAGTCGTCGAGGGTGTAGAGCGTGCCGGGGCGGTCCGGGTTCTCGACCTCGAGGAGCGCGGCGAGCTCGTTGTACGTCATCGCCTGGCCCGCGTCGATGTCGCCGTCGAGGAGCGCATTCATCGAGAAGTCCTGCGTCGTGATCGAGACGCTCGAGGCGTCGAGCCCCTCGGCGGCCATCGCGGCGAAGATCTCCCACTCGTTGCCGAAGCCCCAGGAGCCGATGCGACGCCCCTCGAAGCCGGCCACGGTGTCGATGCCGTCGCCCTTGAAGGACACCTGCGTCGTGCCGGACGCCTGGAAGACCTGGGCGATGTTCGTCACCTCGATGCCGGTGCCCTCCATGGTCCCGAGCACCTTCGGCACCCAGGCGACGGCGTAGGTCGCCTCGCCGTCGAAGAGCGCCTGCTGCGGGACGACGTCGCCGCCCGTCGGGATGATCGTCATGTCGAGTCCGGCCTCGTCGAAGTAGCCGAGGCAGTCCGCGACGAAGTAGCCGGAGAACTGCGCCTGCGGCAGCCACTGGAGCATGAGGCTCACGGGCGTGCCGCCGGGCTTCGGCTCGACGCACTCGACCGCGGGGAGCACCGTCGCGGCCGTGTCGAGGGTCGGGGTGTCAGGCACCGGCGTGCCGGTGTCGGCGGGCGCGCTCGGGGCCGCGCAGCCGGCGAGGAGCAGTGCGGCGATGGCGGCGGTCGCCAGGCCCCCTGCGAGGTGCTTGTGCTGGTTCATTGGTGCTTCCTCTCGTTGAGGTGCTGATGGTCGGACGTGCCTCAGGTCTCGGTGCGGTAGCGCCGGACGATGCGCTCGAGGAGGATGCTCACGAGGAAGAGCACGATCCCGATCGCGATGGCGGCCCCGACATACGCCCACGCGAGCGGGATGCGCCCCGACTTCGCGTAGGTCGCGATCGCGGTACCGACGCCGTCGGCCGGGCCCCCGAAGTACTCCGCGACGACGGCCGCGATGACGGCGAGGGAGCCGGCGATCCGCACGCCCGTGAGGAGGTGCGGTAGTGCGGCGGGAAGGGTGAGCCTCGTGAAGGTCTGCCCACCCCGGGCCGCGTAGGCGGCGAAGAGGTCCCGCTGGACGGGTTGCGCCTGCCGCAGTCCGCGGAGCATGTTGATGAAGACCGGGACGAATGCGGCGATCGCCGCGATGAGGATCCGTCCCGTCTGCGCCGATGCGCCGAACATCGTGTTGAAGATCGGGGTGAGCGCGACGATCGGGACGACCATGAGCGCGGCGACGATCGGCGCGAGCATCCCGTCGACGGGCGCGAGCCGGGCCGCGAGGGCCGCGAGGAGGATCGCGACGACGCTGCCGATGAGGAGGCCGAGCAGCGCATTCGTCCCGGTCGTCACGGCGTCCTCCGCGATGATGCCGAGGTTCGCGACGAACTCGCTGCCGATCGTCCAGGGGCTCGGGATGAGCGTCGGCGAGACCTCGACGACATCGACGAGGAGGAGCCAGACGCCGAGCAGGAGCGCGCCGACGACGATCGGCGCGAGGATGCGGCCGATCGCGGTGCCGACGCCGGCCATCGCTCAGGCCTCCCCGGCCCTGCGGACGGGCGCGCCGTGGAGCGCCTCGCGGACGGCGGTGACGCGCTCGAAGAACTCGGGCGACTCCCGCAGCCCCTCCGGCCGCTCCTCGCCGAGGGGAACGTCGAGGGTCTCGGTGATGCGGCCGGGTCGGGGCGACATGACGACGACCCGATCGGCGAGGAAGACCGCCTCGGGGATCGAGTGGGTGACGAAGACGACGGCGGCGCCCGACTGGTGGGCGATGCGCGCCAGCTCGTTCTGCATCCGCTCCCGCGTCATCTCGTCGAGCGCCCCGAAGGGCTCGTCCATGAGCAGCAGCCGGGGTCGCTCGGCGAGGGCCCGCGCGATCGCGACGCGCTGCTGCATGCCGCCGGAGAGCTGGTCCGGCCGGTGGTCGCGGAACTCGCCGAGCCCGACGAGGAGCGCGAGCTCCTCGGCCCGCGCCGCCCGCTCCGCGTAGGGGACGCCGTGGAGCTCGAGCGGCAGCGCGATGTTCTTCAGCACCGTCCGCCACGGCAGGAGGCCGGCCTGCTGGAAGGCGATCCCGTAGTCCTGGTCGAGGCGCGCCTGCCGCGCGGACTTCCCGAAGACCTCGATCGTCCCGGACGTCGGCGCGTCGAGGTCGGCGATGAGCCGCATGAGCGTCGACTTGCCGCACCCGGACGGGCCGATGAGCGAGATGAACTCGCCCGCCGCGATCGTGAGATCGACGTCGAGGAGCGCCTTGACCGCCTTGCCGCGCCGGCCGAACGTCTTCTCGACGCCGACGACCCGGACTGCGGGGGTCGGGGCCTGGACGTCCTTCGTCGCGAACTGGCTCATGCGGTTGCCTCTCCTCGGCGGTAGTTGCGCAGGATCACGCCGAGCAGGCCGACGGAGCCGGCCGCGATGAGGCCGATCGCGACGGCACCGAAGATCGGCGACCAGGGCGCGGGTGGATCGGTCGACGCCTGCGAGGCGAGCCCGATGATCATGCGGCCGATGCCTCCGGGCATCGACATCGAGACCTCGGCGACGATCGCGCCGATGACCGCGTTCGCGGCGGCGAGTCGCAGTGCCGGCAGGACGTACGGGACGGCGGCAGGAATGCGGAGCTTGCGGAGCGTCGTGAATCCCCCGGCCGCGTAGACGCGCATGAGCTCGAGGTGGGCACGCTCCGGTGCCTGTAGCCCTCGCAGCGCGCCGACGGCGATCGGGAAGAACGCGAGGTAGCTCGCGATGATCGCGACCGAGAGCCACTGGGGCCACGGCATGATCGTCTTGTCGATCTGGACCCCGATCGAGTTCATGACGGGGGCGAAGGCGATGAGGGGGATCGTCTGGCTGAGGATGACCCAGGGCAGGACGCCCCACTCGGCGATCCGCCACGACTGCATGACGAGCGCGAGGAGCGAGCCGATCACGAGGCCGATCGCGAGGCCGAGGGCGGCGATCCCGAGGGTCACGAGCGCCGCCTGGAGGACGGAGAGCCACATCGGCGTCGGGTCACCGGGGCTCGTGACGGCGAAGAGCCGCGCGACCATGGCCCACAGGTGCGGCATCGAGCGGTCGTTCGTCCGCGGCAGGATGCGGAAGCCGCTGCCGCGCTCCCCCTCGACCGCGCCGACGACGACCCCGTCGGCGGGCCCGATCGCCTTGTACCCCTCCCAGAGGAGCACGACGGCGACGAGCCCGAGGGCCCCGTAGGTCCAGAGGAGGGTGCGCCGCATCGCCGCCGCCCTCAGGATTTCGCCGTGATCGTCTCGGCGAGCGCCGGGATGACGGTCTCGCCGTAGACCCGGAGCGTCTCCTCCTTGTTGTCATGCTGGAGATAGCCCGCGAAGTGGTCGACGCCGATCGCGCGGAGCTCCTCGAGCTTCGCGACGTGGTCCTCGGACGTGCCGAGCAGGCAGAAGCGGTCGACGATCTCGTCGGGGACGAAATCGACGTGGTCGTTCTCCGCCCGGCCATGCGTGTTGTAGTCGTAGCCGGTGCGGCCCTCGATGTAGTCGGTGAGCGCCTGCGGCACCGCGCCGCTCGCGCCGTAGCGCCCCACGATGTCGGCGACGTGGTTGCCGACCATCCCGCCGAACCAGCGGCACTGCTGGCGCATGTGCGCCCAGTCGTCCCCGATGTAGTTCGGCGCCGCGACGCAGAACTTGATCGCGTCGGGGTCCCGCCCGGCCGCCTCGGCCGCCTGGCGCACGGCCCCGATCATCCAGCGGGCGATGTCGACGTCGGCGAGCTGGAGGATGTAGCCGTCGCCGACCTCACCCGCGAGCTTGAGCGCCTGCGGCCCGTACGCGGCGACCCACACCTCGAGCTCGCTGCCGCGCGACCACGGGAACTGCAGCGTCGCGCCCTGGTACTCGACCGGGCGCGAGTTCGCGAGCTCCCGGATGACGTGGATCGACTCGCGGAGCTCGGCGAGGCTGACCGGCTTGCCGTTCGTTACCCGGACGGCGGAGTCGCCGCGGCCGATGCCGCAGATCGTGCGGTTGCCGTACATCTCGTTGAGCGTCGCGTAGAGGCTCGCCGTCACGGTCCAGTCCCGCGTCGCGGGGTTCGTCACGAAGGGGCCGACCTTGATCCGGTGGGTCTCGGCGAGGATCTGCGAGTAGATGACGTAGGGCTCCTGCCAGAGCAGGTGCGAGTCGAAGGTCCACGCGGTCGAGAAGCCGTGCTGCTCGGCGAGCTTCGCGAGGTGCACGACCCGGCTCGCGGGCGGGTTGGTCTGGAGGACGACGCCGAAGTCCATGCGCGAGGCCTCAGACCAGATACTGCGAGAGCCCGCGCTTGAGGAACTTTCCGTCCCCCTTCGCGCCGAGGTACTCGCCCCCGTCGACGATGACCCGCCCGCGGGAGATGACCGTGTCGACGTGGCCGTCGATCTCGAAGCCCTCCCAGGCGGAGTGGTCCATGTTCATGTGGTGCGTCTTCCCGACCCCGATCGAGGTGTGCCCTCGGGGGTCGTAGACGACGATGTCGGCGTCGGCGCCGGGCTGGATGACGCCCTTGCGGCCGTACAGGCCGAACATCCGCGCCGGCGTCGTGCTCGTGAGCTCAACCCAGCGCTCGAGCGAGATCTCGCCCTGGACGACGCCCTGGTACATGAGGTCCATCCGGTGCTCGACCGAGCCGATCCCGTTCGGGATCTTGCGGAAGTCCCCGAGGCCGAGCTCCTTCTGGTCCTTCATGCAGAAGGGGCAGTGGTCGGTCGAGACCATCTGGACGTCGTTCGTCCGGAGCGACTGCCAGAGCTCGTCCTGGTGGCCCTCCTCCCGCGAGCGCAGCGGCGTCGAGCAGACCCACTTCGCGCCCTCGAAGCGCCCCCACTCGGCGCTGTCGGCACCGAGATGCTCCTCAAGGCTGAGGTACAGGTACTGCGGGCAGGTCTCGCCGAAGACGTTCTGGCCGCGGTCGCGTGCCCAGGCGAGCTGCGCGACCGCCTGCTTCGCCGAGACGTGGACGACGTACAGCGGCGCGCCCGTGAGCTTCGAGAGCATGATCGCCCGGTGCGTCGCCTCCTCCTCCATCTCCCAGGCCCTCGCGACCCCGTGCCAGTACGGGTCCGTGCGGCCCTCGGCGACGAGCTGCTCGGCGAGGACGTCGATGACCGGGCCGTTCTCCGCGTGCATCATCGTGAGGAGCCCCGTGTCGGCCGCGATCTGCATCGCCCGGAGGATCTGGTCGTCGGTCGAGTAGAAGACGCCCGGGTAGGCCATGAAGAGCTTGAAGCTCGACACCCCCTCGTCGACGAGCCGCGGCATCGCGGCGAGCGCCGCCGCGTCGACCCCGCCGATGATCTGGTGGAAGCCGTAGTCGACCGCGCAGTTCCCGGCCGCGAGCTCGTGCCACTCCGCGAGGCCCGCCATGACGTCGCCGCCCGTGCGCTGCACCGCGAAGTCGATGATCGTCGTCGTCCCGCCCCAGGCCGCCGCCCTCGTGCCGGTCTCGAAGGTGTCGCTCGCGAAAGTGCCGCCGAAGGGCAGCTGCATGTGCGTGTGCGCGTCGATCCCCCCGGGGATGACGTACTTGCCGCTTGCGTCGATGACCCGGTCCGCCGTCGCAGCGAGGTCGGCGCCGAGCAGGACGCTGCCCGGCTCCAGCACGGCGACGATCCGCTCGCCATCGACGAGGACGTCCGCCTCGACGCTCCCGGTCGCGCTGACGACCGTCCCGCCGGTGATGAATGTCGTGCCCATGTCGCGCATTCCTCCCATCTCAGGGCCGCGCCGTCGCGACGTACGTCTCGGGGCGGCGATCGCGGTAGAACTGCCAGCTGTCGCGCATCTGGCGGACCAGCTCCATGTCGAGGTCGCGCACGAGAAGCTCCTCGTGCTCCGAGGAGCCGAGCGCGCCGACGAAGTTCCCCTTCGGGTCGATGACCTGGCTCGTGCCGTAGAAGAACACCGCCTCGTCGCCGTACTCGTTGTCCTCGAGCCCGACGCGGTTCGGCTGGAGGACGAAGTAGCCGTTCGCGACCGCCGCGGCTGGGCCCTCGACCTCCCAGAGACGGTTGCTGAGGCCCGGCTTCGTCGCGTTCGGGTTGAAGACGATGTGCGCGCCGCCCAACCCGTACTCGCGCCAGCCCTCCGGGAAGTGCCGGTCGTAGCAGATGTAGGTGCCGATCGGGCCGACCGCCGTCTCGAAGACCGGGTAGCCGAGGTTGCCGGGGCGGAAGTAGAACTTCTCCCAGAACTTCTCGACGTGCGGGATGTGGACCTTGCGGTACTTGCCGAGGTAGCTGCCGTCGGCGTCGACGACGAGCGTCGTGTTGTAGTACACGCCCGTCTGCTCCTCCTCATAGATCGGGAGGACCATGACGATGCCGAGCTCCCTCGCGACCGACTGGAAGCGGGTGAGGATCGGGCCGCCCTCGGCCGGCTGCGCGAAGCGGTAGTACTTCGCGTCCTGGGTGATCCCGAAGTAGGGCCCGTGGAAGAGCTCCTGGAAGCAGACGACCTGGGCGCCCTGCTTCGCGGCCTCGTGCGCGAAGCCCTCGTGCTTGTCGATCATCGAGGCCTCATCGCCGGTCCACTTGGTCTGGCTGATGGCGGCACGTACCACGGTCATGTCGGACTGCCTCCTCGCGTTGCTGCACCATTGCAGCGGCGTGACGTTGCACGAACGTTACGGCGTCGGGCCGCGCCTGTAAACAGTCAGTCCGCGGGGCCCTCCGCGAAGGGGCCGGAGCGGGCTCAGGAGGCGGCGGGCGCCCGGCTCGCGCGGGCCTCGCGGGCGGCGAGGACGAGGAGCACCGCGGAGACGACGGGGTACAGCAGGTCGGTGTAGAGGATCGGCCCCGCATTGCCAAAGGCCATGTTGCCCTCGGTGACCTGGTCGACGATGTGGACGATGCCCGCGCCGAACATGAAGACGCCCGGCCCGACGCACGCGACGAGCTTCGCGACCCAGCCCGCGCGGCGCGGGAAGGCGATGAGCCCGACGAGGCCGAAGCCGAGGCTCGCGAGCGCGAGCTCCATCTGGAAGGGCGACTGGTCCCAGCCGATCTGCTCCGCCGAGAAATCGCCGAGGACCGAGTGGAAGACGAAGTTCGTGATGCTCGCGACGCCGATCCCCCACAGGACGTAGTGATCGAGGATCGTGCGCCACGCGGTCCCGGCCCGCCAGCGGTGCGACGCGCCCGCGATGATGAGCCCGATCGCGATGCCGAGGATGCTCATCCAGGCGTAGTAGTCGCCGAGCAGGAAGCCGACGAGCCCCCCGATGAATGCGTCCATGTGCCGTCCCCCCTCCGTGCGCCGTTGCGCGGATTCACAGTAGTGGCTCGGGGGCCACGGCCGACACCTAGGCTGGCTCGCGTGACGGACTCAGTCGTGGTGCTCGCCGGCGGTGTCGGCGGCTCGCGCTTCGTGCTCGGGCTGCGGGACGCGCTCGCGCGGCGCCCCGGCGCCGAGATCACCGTCATCGCGAACACGGGCGACGACCTGTGGTTGTCGGGCGTCCGGCTGCAGCCCGACGTCGACTCGATGCTTTACGCGCTCGCGGGCGTGAACGACGCCGAGCGCGGCTGGGGGCGAGCCGGCGAGAGCTCCCGCGCCTGGGAGGAGGTCGCGGCCTTCGGGGCCGGCTGGCCGTGGTTCACGCTCGGCGACCTCGACCTCGGCACGCACCTCGCCCGGACCGGCTGGCTCCGCGAGGGCGTCCCCCTCGGCGAGGTCGTCGCGCGGCTCGCGGCGCGGTGGGACCTCGGCGGGGTGCGCATCCTCCCGATGACCGAGTCGGAGGTCGACACCCGCGTCATCGTCGACGGCCCGGACGGCGTCGACGGCTCGAGCGGCGAGCAGGAGCTGCACTTCGAGGAATGGTGGGTCCGGCACCGCGCCGCGCTCCCGGCGCGCCGATTCCTCAACCCCGGGATCGAGTCCGCAGTCCCCGCCCCTGGCGTCCTCGAGGCGATCGCGGACGCCGACCGCGTCATCCTCGCCCCCTCGAACCCCGTCGTCTCGATCGGCCCCATCCTCGCCGTCCCCGGCATCCGCGACGCCGTGCGCAATGCGCCTGGCCGGGTCGTCGGCGTCTCCCCCATCATCGGCGGCGCGGTCGTCCGCGGCATGGCCGACGCGTGCCTCACCGCGATCGGCGTCGAGACCGCGGCCGACGCCGTCGGGCTGCACTACGGCGCCCGCGCGCACGGCGGCCTCCTCGACGCCTGGCTCATCGGCGAGGAGGATGCGGCGCTCGCGGAGTCGCTCCGCGCGGCCGGGCTCACGACCGTCGTGACGCCGCTGTGGATGCGCGACGCGCATTCATCCGCGTCCCTCGCCCTCGCCGCCCTCGACCCGTTTTCAGGCCAGACACCCCGTTCTCAGGCGTAGGCGACTGCTCGCCGGCAGAATCCGCCCGATCCGGCCGGCCGTACCTGAAAACGGGGTCAGGCGTCGAGCGCGGCGAGCGTGCGGGGGCCGAGGCGGTCGCGGAGCGACTCGAGGTGTGCCGGCTCGTCGACGTCGCGGCGCAGGCCCCACCGGGGCGGCAGGTGGAGCTGGATGAAGCCGGCCCCCCGGTGCCGCGCCGCCGAGTCCGCGCCGAAGCAGGGCTCGAGCACGGCGCCGGCCATCGCGGTCGCGAGGACCGTGCCGGTCTCGTCGGCATCGGGGACGAATGCGCGGGACGCGGTCGTCGCGATGAGCAGCGCGTGCTCGAGCTCGCCCGGGGCGAGCCCCGGGAGGTCGCCGAGGAGCACCGCGCGGTGCCGGTCGGTGCCGATCGCGGCGAGGCCGAGCCGGATCGCCGCATCGAGCCCGTCGCCCGTGTCGTCGAGGATCTCGACCTGGGGCAGCTCGCGGGCCGCGCGCGCCGTCTCCGCGTCCGCCGTGACGACGAGCACGCGGCTCGCCCACGGCGCCATCGCCGCGGCCTCGATCGTGTCGAGCGCGATGGCCCGGGCGAGCGCCTCGCGGCGCTCCGGGGCGATCGCCTCGGCGAGCCGCGACTTCGCGGTCGCCGCCGGCTTGACGGGGATGACGAGGTGCCAGGCATCGGGCGTCGGGGCCCGGCCCAGGAAGCGGTCGCCGTTCGGGCCGATCGCCGCCCAGCCCGAGCCCGCGCTGCGGCGCGGCGTCCGCTCGAGGCGGGCCGCCGTCGACAGCGCCGTCTCGTAGCCGAGCCGCCACGCCTCGCGCGCGCCCAGGTGGAAGAGGTCCTGCGCCGCGGACCGCTGCAGGCTCCGCGCCCCCGGCTCGTCGAGCTCGCCGACGAGGTGGGCGAGCCCCCGGACGAGGGCAGCGGGTCGGCCGCTCGCCTTGCCCTTGACGAGGTCCGCGGCGGCCGCGAGCTCGTCGCCGACCGCGGCGATCGTCGCCTCGAGGACGCGGCCCTGCATATCGGTCGTGCCGCGGAGGTCGGCGGCGACCCGGACCCCCGCGGCGCCGATCGCGTGGTCTGTCTGGCCGACGCGCCACGCGCGGCCCAGCGTGTCGGAGACGATGACGCCAATGCGGCGGCCGGTCGCCTCGCGGAGCGCGGCGGCGAGCGCGAGCGCCGAGGCATCCGGGTCCTCGGGGAGCAGGAGCACATGCCCCTCCTCGACGTTCGAGGCGTCGACGCCAGCCGCAGCGAGGACGAGCCCCTGGCGGTTCTCGACGATGCGGGTCGAGCCGCCCGAGTGATCGACCCTCGCGACCTCCCGGGCCGTCTCCGCGTCGATCGCCGCCTCGCGATCCGCGGCCTCGAGCATGCGGCCCTCCGCCTTCGAGACGATCTTCGAGGTGACGACGAGGATGTCGCCGTCAGCGGGCGCGTGCGGGGCATATGCCGCGAGCAGCATATCCGCGAGCGCGTCACCGGGACGGACCTCGCCGATGCCGTCAAGCGCAACGACCTCGAACCGGACCGGGTGCGCCGGATCGCCGGCCGCCGCCATCAGCCGCTCGGCCGGAGGAACCTCGCGACCGCCGGCGGCACGTAGGGGCGGACATCGCCGCCGAGCGTGTTGACCTGCCGCACCAGCGAGGAGGAGACGTGCTGGTGCGCAGGGTCGGGCAGCAGGAACACGGTCTCGACGCTCGCGAGGTCGCGGTTGACGATCGCCATCGGCGTCTCGTAGGCGAGATCGGCCTCACCCCGGAGCCCCTTGACGATGACACCCGCCCCGACCTCGGCGACGTAGTCGACGAGGAGCCCGACCGACCAGCTCGTCACCGTGATCCGCCCGCGGATGCCCGACTCCTCGATCGAGCTCTTGATGAGCTTGACCCGATCGGCGAAGGGGATGAGCGCCGTCTTGACGGGATTGTGGACGACGAGGACATGCAACTCGTCGAAGACATTCGCCGCTCGCTCGATGACACTCAGGTGCCCGAGGGTCACCGGATCGAATGACCCCGGCAGCACTGCGATCTGTGTCACATGCTCCAGCGTATCGTTGACCAGTGCTCGCGTTCCTCGGCGGCGTCACGGCGGGACTCGCGCTCGTCATCCCGCTCGGCCTCATCGCCGTCCTCCTCGTGACCCTCGCCGCCCGTCACGGCTGGCGCATCGGGCTCGCGGCCGGGCTCGGCGCCGCGACGATGGACGGCCTCTACGCGGCCGCGGCCGTCCTCGCGGGGGCCGCCGTCGCGCCGTGGATCGAGGCCGCCGGGCCGTGGCTGCGCTGGGTCTCCGTCGCCCTCCTCGTCGGGGTCGCCGCCGTCATCGCCCGCCCGCTCTGGTCGCGGCGGGCCGCGGGGAGCGAGGACGAGGCGGAGGCGCCGTCACGGCTGACGCCGGGGCGCGCATTCCTGCTCCTCCTCGGGCTCACGGCGGCGAATCCGGCGACGATCGTCTACTTCGCGGCGCTCATCGCCGGCGGCGGCGCTGGCGACCCGGGCGATGGGGTCGCGGCGGCGCTCTGGGTGCTCGGGGTGTGGCTCGCCTCCGCGGGCTGGGCGAGTCTCATCGCGCTTGCCGCGACACGGCTCGGCCGCTGGGTCCGCAGCCCCCGCGGCCGGCGCTGGACGGCGGCGATCGGCGCGCTCCTCATCATCGCGCTCGCCGTCAAGGTCGCGCTCGGGATCTAGCCGAATGCGCGGGGTCGCGTCCGCCTCAGACGTCGAACCGGCTGCCGCCCGCCTCCGCGGCGGCCCGGTGCTCCGCCATCCGACGGATCAGCTCGACGGGCAGCGGCGCGTCGTAGGGCAGTCGGAGCACCCCGTCGGTCGCGCTGAGCCCCGCCGCTTCGACCTCGGCGCGGAAGACGTCGAGCGTCGCGGGCGTCGGCATGAAGTTCGCGTGGTCCTTGTAGCCGGCGAAGCAGAAGACGATCCGCTGCCGCGTGAAGGCCGGCTGACCCCACTTGAGGCTCTCAGTCGCGCCCGGCGCCGCGGCCGAGAGGATCGCCCGGAGCGCTTCGAGATGCGGGCGAGCGACCTCGGGTGCCGCCGCGAGGTACTCGTCGACGGTCGTCGGCTTGGCCGGATCGGCTGCGGGTCTCGCCATGGGGGCAAGTCTGCTGCCCCGCTCGGGGACGATCAAGCCGGGCGTCAGCGGCGCGCGTCGTCCGCACCCTCGAAGGCGCCGAGGATGGCGACGTCTGAGGTGAGGAGCCGGAGCCCATCGCTCGCCGCCTGTGCGACGAGCATCGCGTCGAAGGGGTCGCGATGCGGGAGCTGGACCTTTCCGACCGCGAGCACGTGCCGACGCAGGACCGGCAGCTCCTCGGCGTGTGAGGCCTCGACCGCGGCGACGAGTTCGCTCGGGCCCACGGGGAAGCTCCCCTTGCGGTGTTTGATGCCGAGCTCCCAGAGCGTGATAACCGAGACGTGCACCGACTCGGCCTCGGCGAGCATCCGACGACTCAGCGGACCGAGCTTCTCGGGCTCGAACGCGGCCCAGTAGAACGCATTCGAGTCACAGAGGATCCGCATGGCGATCCCGCTCGGCTCCTGCCTCGAAGTCCGCGAGGATCTCGGGATCGGGATCGCTCAGCGTCGTCGAATCGAAGTCGGGGTCGTGGAGGTGCGCCATGGTCCCGAGTCGGAATCGGGGACGGGAGTCGGGCACCGGCGCGAGGATCGCCTCGGGATGCCCGTACGCACCGAGATAGATCGTCTCGCCCGCCTTGGCGCGCTTGACGAGTCGGCTCAGCTGCGTCTTCGCCTCGTAGATGGGGATCACGGCTGGCTGCCCCGACGCCCCGCCGTCCGCGGGCTCGGGGAGCAGCTGCACAACCTCGGCCATGCCTCGATGCTACCGAGTTGGTCAACATCTGACCAGACCTGGGATCGAGTCGCACGAGCGCCGCACCGAACGGCGGGCATCGTGCCGAATGGCGGGCGCGCGACGGGAAAAACCCGCCATTCGCACCATCGCCCGCCACTGGCGGACCGCCTCAGCCCTTCGTGAGGAATGCGGCGGCCGAGTCGTCGATGCGGCGCGCGATCGCGGCGGCGAGCGCCGGGTGCGCGGCGAGGTCGGGGTCCGCGGCGACGATCTCGATCGCGTCGTCGCGCGCATTCGCGATGAGCTCGCCGTCGGTCGCGGCGGACAGGAGCCGGAGGCCCGAGCGCCGACCGGACTGTGCGGCGCCGAGGACATCGCCCTCGTGGCGCAGCGCCAGGTCGCGCTCGGCGAGGGCGAAGCCGTCGAGGGTCGCGGCGACCGCCTCGACGCGCTCGAGCGCGAGGCTCCCCTCCTCCGCGGAGGTGACGAAGAGCGCGAGGCCCGGCAGCCCGCCGCGGCCGACCCGGCCGCGGAGCTGGTGGAGCTGCGAGACGCCGAAGCGGTCGGCGTCGAGGACGATCATCATGGAGGCGTTCGGCACATCGACCCCGACCTCGATGACCGTCGTCGAGACGAGGACCTCGATCTCGCCCGAGGCGAAGGCCGACATGACCGCGTCCTTCTCCTCGGCGCTCATCCGGCCGTGGAGCGCCTCGACGCGGCGTCCGGCCAGGAGCGGGTGCGCGCGCGCCTGCTCGAGCGTCTCGACGACCGTCGCGACCGGCCGCGGCGGCCCGCCCGCGTCGTCCTCCTCCCGCGGGGCCGCGTCCTCCTCGGCCTGCTTCTGGTCGATCGCCGGGACGACGATGAAGGCCTGCCGACCGCGCGCGAGCTCCTCGGCGAGGCGCTCCCAGATCCGGCCCGCCCAGCCCGGCTTCAGCCCGAGCGGCACGACGAAGGACTCGATCGGCGCCCGGCCCGCCGGCAACTCCGCGATCGTCGTCACGTCGAGGTCGCCGAAGACCGTCATCGCGACGGTCCGCGGGATCGGCGTCGCGGTGAGGACGAGGAGGTGCGGGGCCGCGTCCCCGGCCTTCGCCCGGAGCGCGTCGCGCTGCTCGACCCCGAAGCGGTGCTGCTCGTCGACGACGACGAGGCCGAGGTCGGCGAAGGACACCCGCTCGCCGAGGAGCGCGTGCGTGCCGATGACGATCGATGACTGACCGGAGGCTGCGGCGAGGAGCGCGCGCTTCCGGTCGGCGGCGGGCATCCGGCCCGTGATGAGGATCGGCCGCATCCGGGCCGCGAGGTCGGGGCCGAGCGAGCGGACGATCGAGCGGAGGTGCTGCGCGGCGAGCACCTCGGTCGGGGCGAGGAGCGCGGACTGCCCGCCCGACTCCGCGACCGTGAGCATCGCCCGGAGCGCGACGAGCGTCTTGCCGGAGCCGACCTCTCCCTGGACGAGGCGGTGCATTGGCCGGGCGGATGCGAGATCCGCCTCGATCGCCGCCCCCGCGGCACGCTGGTCGGAGGTGAGCTCGAAGGGCAGCGCCGCGTCGAAGCCCTCCAGGATCGGACCCGGCGTCCGGGCGACGGCGCGCGCGGCGCGGAGCCGGTCCCGCCGCTGGACGAGCGCCGTCTGGAGGACGAGCGCCTCGAGGTGGCGGAGGGTCTCGCGGGCCGCCCGCCAGTCCTCGTCGTCGCGCGGTCGGTGGATCCGCTCGAGCGCCTCATGGAGCGCGCCGAGGCCACGCGCGGCGCGGATCGTCTCGGGGACCGGCTCCGGCAGGGCGTCCGGGAGCGTGTCGAGGGCGACGCCGACGGCCGTCGCGATGCGCCACGACGGGACGGACGCGGTCGCTGGATAGATGGGGATCGGCCAGTCGGCGCGACCCACCGCATTCATCTCCGCCGTCTCGTCGTCGAAGAGCTGCACCTCGGGGTGGGTCAGCTGCGGCACGCCCTTGTAGAGCTGCACCTTCCCGGCGAAGAGCCCGCGCTGCCCCTCAGTCAGCTGCTGGACGCGCCACGCCTGGTTGAAGAATGCGAGGGCGAGCGTCGCACCCGAGCCGTCGGTGATCCGCACCTCCTGCAGCGTCCCGCGCCTCGCCGCCATGGGCCGCGAGCTGCTGCTGACGACCGTCGCGACGATCGTCACCTCCTCGCCGTCGCGGAGCCCCGCGAAGTCGGTGAGCTCCCCCCGGTGCGCGTACCGCCTCGGGTAGTGCCCGAGCAGGTCGCCGACGGTCGCCATGCCGAATGCGCGGGCGAGCTGCTTCGCCGAGGAGTCGCCGACGACCGCCGAGAGGCGTCTGGCGAGCGGATCGGTCGTCACCCCATCGAGGCTAGTCTCGACGCATGACCCGGATCATCGCGGGCTTCGCGGGCTCGCTCGCGCTCGCCGTCCCGAAGTCGGGGACGAGGCCAACGAGCGACCGGGTCCGGGAGGCGATCTTCTCGGCGCTCGAGGCGGCCGACGCGATCGACGGCGCGAACGTCCTCGACCTCTTCGCGGGCTCGGGCGCGCTCGGCCTCGAGGCGGCGTCGCGCGGCGCGGCCGAGGTGCAGCTCGTCGAGCGCGACCAGAAGGCCGCGGGGATCGCCGGGAGGAATGCGCGGCTCGTCGCGGCCGCGGCGGCGGGCTCGGCACCGCGCATTCATGTCGCGGCGGCGCCGGTCGCGAGCTGGCTCGGCGGGGCCGTCGCGGTCCCACACTGGGATCTCGCCTTCCTCGACCCGCCCTACGACCTCGGCGACGCGGCCCTCACGGCCGTCCTCGCGGCGCTCGTGCCGACGCTTCGCGAGGGCGCGACGGTCGTCGTGGAGCGCTCGAACCGGTCCCCCGCACCCGAGGTGCCGGTCGGGCTCGAGCACGTCCGGAGCCGGAGCTACGGCGAGACCGCCGTGCACTGGCTGGAGCGCGCCGACGCCAACTGAGAGGACGTCGGCCGGGCGGAGCTGCGGGCTCAGGCGGAGCGGTCGGGGTTCCCGCCCATGCGCCGGATCTCCTCGTCGATCCGGTCCTCGGTGATCGGCCTCGAGCCGGGCCCGAAGGTGCTGAACGCCGAGAAGACCGTCGCGATCGCGAAGCCGATCATCGGCCACATCGGCCAGTAGTAGCGATTCGCCGCGTCGGAGCTGCTCGTCAGCCAGATGACGTTGAGCAGGATCGTGATCACGATGAAGACGAACAGCATCGTCCAGAAGTCGCGGCGTCCCTTGATGCGCTTGCGAGCGGCCTCGCGGATGTCGTCGGTCACCCGATCAGGCTAGCCGCTCCGCCGCGAGGCGGAAAGGGTCCCAACCCGTCGCCGTGACGGGGGCGCCGCCGAGGAGGAGCGGCGCCGCGGCGCGCGGGAGGACGCGACCGATCGGGAGGAATGCGCTGGGCAGCGTCGCCGTCGCGGGGAACGTCGCGAGGAGCGCGTGGTCCTCGGCGGCGTCGAGCCGGTCGGCGAACGCCGGGTCGAGGTCGAGGGTGACCCCGCTCGCCGCCGCAAGCCTGGCCGCGTCGACGCCGAGCCCGTCGGAGAGGTCGAGCATGGCGCTCGCGCCGGCGTCGGCGGCGACAGCGCCCGCGGCGATGGGCGGCTCAGGTCGCAGCTGCCGGGCGATCGCGTGCCGCGCCTCCCAATCCGGCGCCGTCGCCTCGCGGTGGCCGGCGAAGAGGAGCCGGAGGCCGCTCGCCGCGTGCCCGAGCTCGCCCGCGAGCGCGAGGACGTCGCCCGGACGGGCGCCGGACCGGGTGACGGGGCCGCGACCGTCGAGCGAGCCGAAGGCGGTCGCGACAGCGGTGAGGACTGGCGAGGTCGCGAGGTCCCCGCCCTCGACGCCGCAGTCCGGCGCGAGCCGCGCGCAGGCGGCCCGCATCCCTTCGGCGATCTCCTGCAACGCACGGACGGGGAGGTCCGGCGGCACGGCGAGGGCGACGATGAGCGCGGTCGGTCTGGCACCCATCGCGGCGACGTCGGAGAGGTTGACGGCCGCGAGCTTCCAGCCGAGGTCGAATGGGCTGGAGAACTCGCGTCGGAAGTCCGGCCCCTCGATGAGCGAGTCGCTCGTGACGACGACGCGGCCGTCGGGCGCGGCGGTGACGGCGGCGTCGTCGCCCGGCCCGAGGAGCCGCTCCCGCGAGGCGGGCAGCATCCGGACGAATGCGCGGATCGCCCCCGTCTCGCCGACCTCGCCGACGGTCGCGTCACCGGCCCCGGCGGCCCAGCCATTCTGTCCCGCGCCATCCGCCACGCCGCCACCCTACCCGCGGCGCGGGACGGGACGCCCCGGCGGCGGGAAGTAGCCTGGTGGGGTGCATGGGCGGAGTCGATCGGCGGGGTTGCTCGCGGTCGCGGGCATCGCGGTCGCCCTGAGCGCGTGCACGCCTCCCGTCGCGCTCGAGCCGGCGCCCGAGGCGGCGAAGCCCGCCTGCGCCGCCGTCTCGGTGCGCCTCCCGCCGGAGATCGGCGGCCTGGAGAAGCGGGAGACGACCGCCCAGGCGACGGGCGCTTGGGGGCAGCCGACGGCGATCGTGCTGCACTGCGGCGTGCCGGCGCCGCCCCCGACGAGCACGCTGCCCTGCTACACCGTCGGGGAGGTCGACTGGCTCGTCGATGACAGCGACGACCCGACCTTCGTCTTCACGAGCTACGGGCGCGAGCCGGCGGTGACGGTCGCGGTCGATAACACGGTCGTCGCGGGCATCACCGCGCTCGAGTCGCTCTCGCCCGCCGCCGCGCAGCTGCCGGCCACGGGGCGTTGCCTCTCGCTCGACGAGGTGGCGCCGGCATCCTGAGGGTCGTCAGCGGCGGGCCGCGAGGCCGAGCTCGATGAGCTCGGTGATGAGGGCGGGGTAGTCGAGCCCGCTCGCCGCCCAGCAGCGCGGGAACATCGAGATCGGGGTGAAGCCCGGCATCGTGTTGATCTCGTTGACGACGAAGCCGTCGGCCGTGAGGAAGAAGTCGACGCGGGCGAGCCCGGTCGCGCCGATCGCGTCGAAGGCGCGGGCCGCGGTCGCCCGCATCTCCTCGAGCCGCCCCTCGGGCAGCTCAGCGGGGCAGACGAGCTCCGCCGCATCGGGGTCGAGGTACTTCGCCGCGTAGTCGTAGAACTCCCGGGAGCGCATGACGATCTCGCCCGGCAGCGAGACGCGGGGCGCCCCGCCGTCCCGGCCGGAGAGGACGCCGCACTCGATCTCCCGACCGGTCATCGCCGCCTCGACGAGCGCGACCCGGTCCTCGGCCCACGCGACCTCGAGCGCGGCGTCGAGCGCACCCCAGTCGGCGACCTTCGTCACGCCCACCGAGGAGCCGGCACGGGCCGGCTTGACGAAGACGGGGAGCCCGAGCGCACGGATGTCGGCCTCGATCGCGGCACGTCCCGCCGCCCACGCTCCGCGACTGAGCGCGCGCCACGGCGCGACGTCGACCCCGGCGGCGAGGAGGAGCTTCTTCGTCGCGTCCTTGTCCATCGCCGAGGCGCTCGCGAGCACGCCGCTGCCGACGTAGGGCAGGCCGAGGAGCTCGAAGAGTCCCTGGATCGTGCCGTCCTCGCCCCATGGCCCGTGGAGGATCGGGAAGGCGAGGTCGATCTCGCCGAGCGAACGGATGGCGCTCGCGCCGTCCGCGGCGGTCTCGATGACGCGCAGTTCGCGGCTCGCCGCGGAGTCGGGCCACAGGACGCGCGTGCCGTTGTCGTCGACGCGCGGCATCGCGGCCGGGTCCATGCGGTACCGCGCGGCATCGTCCGGCTGCAGCGTGAAGGCGCCGTCGCGCGTGATCCCGATCGGCACGACCTCGTAGCGCTCGCGGTCGATCGCCTCGAGCACCCCCGCGGCGGTCGCGCAGGAGATCTCGTGCTCGGAGGAGCGGCCGCCGAAGACGAGGACGACGCGGGGCTTCGGCATCGGCTACTCCCCCGTCGGCAGTTCGTCGTCGGTCGTGAGGTGCGGCGCGAGGTCGCGCGGCGACATGCTGCCGTCGACGACGGCGGCGACCTGGCGTGCGATCGGCATGTCGACGCCCTTCGCCCCCGCGAGCGCGAGGATCGGCGCGATCGAGGTGAGGCCCTCCGCGGTCTGGCTCATCCGCTCGGCGACCTCGGTGATGCTGAGGCCCTGGCCGAGGTAGCGTCCGGCGGTGTTGTTCCTCGACAGCGGCGAGCCGCACGTCGCGATGAGGTCGCCGAGCCCCGCGAGGCCGGCCATCGTCTCGGGACGGGCGCCGTGTGCGACCGCGAAGGCGGTGAGCTCGGCGAGGCCGCGCGTGATGACGGAGGCCTTCGTGTTCTCGCCGTGGCCGACGCCGTCGACGATGCCGACCGCGACGGCGACGATGTTCTTGAGGACCCCGCCGAACTCGGTCCCGATGACGTCGTCGGTCACGTAGGAGCGGAAGTACGCATTCCTCGCCGTGATCGCGACGCGGGTCGCGGTGTCGAGCGAGGCGGCCGCGACGACGGCGGCGGTCGGCTGCTGCTTCGCGATCTCCATCGCGAGATTCGGCCCCGACACGACGGCGATCCGCTCGGGGCCGCGGCCGAGCTCCTCGGCGATGACCTGGCTCATCCGCGCCCCGGTGCCGCGCTCGAGGCCCTTCATGAGGGAGACGACGATCGCCTCGGCAGGAATGCTCTGACCGAGTCGGCGGAGATTGTCGCGGAGGCTCTGGGCCGGGATCGACACGTACACCTCGTCGGCGCCGTCGAGGACGAGGGCCGGGTCGGTGTCGGCGCGGATGCCGCGCGGCAGCGCGATGCCCTTGAGATATTTCGCGTTGCGGCCCGACTGGGTGATCTCGCGCGCCTGCGCGGGGCGGCGGGCCCACATGCGCACGTCCGCGCCGCCGTCGGCGAGCACCTTGGCGAAGGTCGTCCCCCAGGAGCCGGCCCCGAGGACGGCGACCCGGCGGACGGCGTCGTCGCGCGGTGCTTCGGCCATTCGTTCATCCTCTCATCCCGACCCTTGTCGCCGCCGCGACGAGGCCGGTCGGCGGATCAGAGTCGGCCGGTCTCCGCCTGGCCGTGCTTCGCGGGGTCCCAGCGCTCGGCGGGCGGCGTCTCGCCGCGGAGCCCCGCAAGGAGCCCCGTGATCGCGTCCATGAAGTGCTCGGTCACCTCGCCGAGGACCTTGCCGTCGATCGGCACGCCCCGCCAGCGGCTCAGGTCGAGCGGCTCGCCGACGGCGACCTCGACGTGCTTGCGCGGGAAGGGGTGGAGCTTGCCGTAGGGCGGCAGGATCCGGTGCACGCCCCAGTGGGCGACCGGGTAGACGGGTACACCCGATTCGAGCGCGATCCGCGCGGCGCCCGTCTTGCCCCGCATGGGCCACAGCCCCGGGTCCCGCGTCAGCGTGCCCTCGGGGTAGACGATGAGCGTCGAGCCGCCCTCGACGAGCTGGGCCGCCGCGTGCACGGCGGAGTTCGCGCTGAGCCCGCGGTCGACCGGGATCTGGCCGGTCGCCGTCATGACGTAGCCGACGCCCGGCGTCTTCCAGATGCCCGACTTGGCGAGGAAGCGCGGCACGCGGCACGCGTCCCACACGGCGAGGCTGAGGAAGAGCGGGTCGAGCGCGGAGTGGTGGTTCGCGACGAGGATGCACGGCCCCGCGGCGGGGATCCGCTCGAGACCGCGGTACGAGCGGGTCGAGAGGAGCGCGAGCGGGGGCAGGACGATGTTCTTGAAGACCCGCCAGGGCCAGAACGTCTGCTCGGGCGCCTTGCGCCCCTTCAGGCGATGCGACATCTCAACTCTCCAGGCGGAAGTCGGCGCCGAGTCCGGCGAGCTTCTCGGTGAAGTGCTCGTAGCCGCGGCCGATGAGCCCGAGGTTCGAGACCCTGGAGGTCCCGCGGGCGGTGAGGGCCGCGATGAGGTGGCTGAAGCCGCCGCGGAGGTCGGGCACGTGGATGTCGGCACCCGTCAGCGGCGTCGGGCCCTCGATGACCGCGGACTGCTCGAGCGGGCGGCGGGCGACTCGTCTCGTCGGCGAGGCGAGGCCGCCCGGGTGGATCGTGATCTTCGCGCCCATCTGGACGAGCGCCTGCGTGAAGCCGAAGCGGTTCTCGTACACCGTCTCGTGGACGACGGAGGTCCCGTGCGCCTGCGTGAGCGCGACGATGAGCGGCTGCTGCCAGTCCGTCATGAAGCCGGGGTGCACATCCGTCTCGATCTCGACGGGCTTGAGGTCGCCGCCCGGGTGCCAGAACCGGATGCCGTCCTCACGCGCGTCGAAGGCGCCGCCGACCTTGCGGAAGACGTTGAGGTAGGTCGTGAGGTCCTGCTGCCGGGCGCCCGCGACGAAGATGTCGCCGCCCGTCGCGAGCGCGGCCGAGGCCCAGCTCGCCGCCTCGTTCCGGTCGAACATCGCCCGGTGCTCGTAGCCGCGGAGCTTGTCGACCCCCTCGATGAAGATGACGCGGTTCGGCTCGACCGTGATGATCGCACCCATCTTCTGCAGGATCGCGATGAGGTCGAGGATCTCGGGCTCGATCGCGGCGTTGCGCAGCTCGGTCGTCCCCTCGGCGAGGACCGAGGTGAGCAGGACCTGCTCGGTCGCCCCGACGGAGGGGTAGGGCAGCTCGATGTCGGCGCCGTGGAGGCCGTCCGGCGCGGTGAGCCGGATGCCCTCGTAGGACTTGTCGACAATGGCGCCGAATGCGCGGAGCGCGTCCATGTGGAAATTGATCGGGCGGTTGCCGATCCGGCAGCCGCCGAGGTCGGGGATGAGCGCCTCGCCGAGGCGGTGGAGGAGGGGCCCGCAGAAGAGGATCGGGATGCGGCTCTCGCCCGCGAGCGCGTCGATCTGCGCGAAGTGCGCGCGCTCGACGTTGGCCGGGTCGAAGCGGTAGGTGCCGTCGGCGCCCGCCTCGACCTGGACGCCGTAGGCGCCGAGCATGCCCGTGACGACGCCGACGTCGGCGATCGCCGGCACGTCGCGGAGCACCGAGGGGGTGTCCGCAAGGAGCGAGGCGACCATCGCCTTCGTCACGAGGTTCTTCGCCCCGCGCACGTCGACGGTGCCGTTGAGCGGCTTGCCGCCCTCGATGACGATCGTGTCGGCACGGAGGTTCGTGCGCCGTGCCGCCTTGAGGGAGTCCTGACTGCTGGGGTTCATGCGTCCTTCCGCGACGCTCAGCGGGCCGGCAGGGTGGTCGGCCGCCAGGCCTCCCGTCGGGCCTCGAAGGCGGTGATCGCCGCCTCATCCCGCAGGGTGAGCCCGATGTCGTCGAGCCCCTCGAGCAGTCGCCAGCGAGTGTAATCATCGATCTCGAAGCCGAGCTCGAGGTCGCCGACGCGGACCGTGCGCGCCGCAAGGTCGACGGTCGCGGCGATCCCCGGCTGGGCCTCGATCGACGCCCAGATGCGCTCGATGTCGGGCTCCGGGATGACCCCCGTCAGCAGGCCCTGCTTGCCCGAGTTGCCCCGGAAGATGTCGCCGAAGCGCGGCGCGAAGACCGCCTTGAAGCCGTAGTCGCGCAGCGCCCAGACCGCGTGCTCGCGACTCGACCCGGTGCCGAAGTCGGGGCCGGCGAAGAGCACGGTCGCGCCCGCGTACGCCGGGTCGTTGAGGACGAAGCCCTCGTCCTGGCGCCAGTTGTGGAAGAGCGCGTCGTCGTAGCCGGTCTTCGTGACCCGCTTGAGGAAGACGGCGGGGATGATCTGATCGGTGTCGACGTTCGATCGCTTGAGCGGCACGGCCGTGCCGGTCACGGTGGTGAACTGCTCCATCTCAGGCCTCCGCCCCACTCGTCGCGAGCTCGGCGTCGCGCTCCAGATCCCACGGCGAGCTCAGCGTCCCGCGCACGGCGGTCGCCGCGGCGACGAGCGGTGAGACGAGGTGCGTGCGCCCGCCCTTGCCCTGCCGGCCCTCGAAGTTGCGGTTCGAGGTCGAGGCGCATCGCTCGCCGGGGGCGAGCTGGTCGGGGTTCATGCCGAGGCACATCGAGCAGCCGGCGAAGCGCCACTCCGCCCCGAACTCCTCGACGATCTTGTCGATGCCCTCGGCCTCCGCCTCGAGCCGGACGCGCGCCGAGCCGGGGACGACCATGACGCGGACGCCATCGGCCTTCTTCCGCCCCTTGATGATCGAGGCGAATGCGCGGAGATCCTCGATCCGCGAATTCGTGCAGGATCCCATGAACACCGCATCGACGGCGACCTCCTTGAGCGGGGTGCCCGGCTCAAGGGCCATGTACTCGAGGGCGCGCTCGGCGGCCGCCCGGTCGTTCGGGTCGGCGAAGGCCGCGGGGTCCGGGACCGTCTCGGACAGGGAGACGCCCTGGCCCGGGTTCGTCCCCCAGGTGACGAAGGGCTCGAGCGCGTCCGCGTCGATGTCGACCTCCGCGTCGAAGACGGCGTCCTCATCGGTCGGCAGCGTCCGCCAGTACTCGACGGCCGCGTCCCAGTCGGCGCCCGTCGGGGCGTGCGGCCGCCCCTTGACGTAGGCGAAGGTCGTCTCGTCGGGGGCGACGAGCCCCGCACGGGCGCCGGCCTCGATCGACATGTTGCAGATCGTCATCCGGCCCTCCATCGACAGGGCGCGGATCGCGGAGCCGCGGTACTCGAGCACGTAGCCCTGGCCGCCGCCCGTGCCGATCTTCGCGATGACCGCGAGGATGATGTCCTTCGCCGTCACGCCCGGACGCAGCGTGCCCTCGACGTTGATCGCCATCGTCTTGAAGGGCTTGAGCGGGAGGGTCTGCGTCGCGAGGACGTGCTCGACCTCGCTCGTGCCGATGCCGAAGGCCATCGCGCCGAAGGCGCCGTGCGTGCTCGTGTGCGAGTCGCCGCACACGACCGTGATGCCCGGCATCGTCAGGCCGAGCTGGGGTCCGACGACGTGGACGATGCCCTGCTCGATGTCGCCGAGCGAGTGGAGCCGGACGCCGAACTCGGCGGCGTTCGCCCGGAGGGTCTCGATCTGCACGCGCGAGGTCGGCTCCGCGATCGGCTTGTCGATCGCGAGCGTCGGGGTGTTGTGGTCCTCCGTCGCGATCGTGAGATCGAGGCGCCGGACCGGTCGACCGGCCTGCCGAAGGCCGTCGAAGGCCTGCGGGCTCGTCACCTCGTGGACGAGGTGGAGGTCGATGTAGATGAGGTCGGGCTGCCCGTCGACGCCCTTCACGACGACGTGGTCGTCCCAGATCTTCTCAGCGAGAGTCTTACCGCTCATGCCAGTGATTCCTTGATTCGATTCCGGTGGTCGATTCCCGAGTGCTGTTCGGGATCACCCGGCGCGCACGGCCACCGCGGCGAGGCGGCCGGATGGGAATCAGGCCTCGCCGCGGCCCGGAAGGAGCGCGATGGCGTTGACGAACACGCAGCGATGCTAGCACCGGCCGTCCGGACGGTCGCCGGGATCGGCGCGGTCCGGCCCGACGTCGACGGGGTACGCGCCGATGAGCACGCGCGTCGATTCGGTGAGCACGACGCGGTCCCCCGGCTCGATCTTCCGCTCGACGCCGTCCGACCCGGCGACGATGAGCGCGTTGACGCTCGACACATTGCGCAACTCGAGGCCACCGTCATCCGTCGGCACTGCGACAAGATGACTGCGCGAGACCGTGCGCGCCGGATCGTCGACCGCGAGCAGCCGCGCTCCCGGTGGCGCGAGCTCGGGATCGGGGTTGCGCCCGACCAGCGCGGGGCCGGTCAGGCGCGCACCGCTGCCGTCCGCCAGCCGGACCACCCAGGCGTCGACCCCCGCCCCGGGCGGGCCGCTCGGCGCGGGCGCTCCCGCCGCCGGCGTCGAGGCCGTGATCCCGTAGCCCTCGTAGCCGGGCGGCGCCCCGGGCGGGACCGGGAGATCGGCGGGCGGAAGCGGCTCGTCCGGCATCGTCACTCCTTCGAGTCGACCCGCGCATTCGTGCGGTCCACCCGAATCTTAATGAGCGAGGCGAGGACCGCGACCGCGATCGAGCCGACGATGACGCCGAGCGACACGGCGGTCGGGATCTCCGGCGCCCACTCAATGCCCTCGCCGCCGTTGATGAACGGCAGCTCGTTCGCGTGCATCGCGTGGAGCACGAGCTTGACGCCGATGAAGGCGAGGATCGCCGCGATGCCGTACTTGAGGTACTGGAGGCGGTCGACGAGGTCGCCGAGCAGGAAGTAGAGCTGTCGCAGCCCCATGAGCGCGAAGACGTTCGCGGTGAAGACGAGGAACGCATTCGTCGTGATCCCGAAGATCGCCGGGATCGAGTCGAGCGCGAAGATGAGGTCGGTGATGCCGAGCGAGACGATGACGAGGATGACCGGCGTGAGCACGCGCTTGCCGTCGACCGTCGTGCGGAGCTTCGCGCCGTCGTAGACGTCGCTCACCTTGATACGCCGGCGGAGGAACGCGATGAGCCGGCCCTCGGCCTCCTCCTCTTCCTCGTGCCCCGTGAAGGCCTGCTGCCACGCCGTGTAGATGAGGAACGCGCCGAAGATGAAGAAGACCCACGTCCAGTGCTCGAGGATCTGCGCGCCGACGACGATGAAGACGCCGCGGAGGACGAGCGCGATGATGATCCCGACCATGAGGAGCTCCTGCTGGTAGCGCCTCGGGACCGCGAACCTCCCCATGATGATGAGGAAGACGAAGAGGTTGTCGATCGACAGCGAGTACTCCGTGAGCCAGCCGGCGACGAACTGCCCCGAGAGGTCGGCGTCGCCGAACCACCACAGGAGCCCCGCGAAGACGAGCGCGAGGCCGACGTAGAAGGCGATCCACAGCGCCGACTCGCGGGTCGACGGCACGTGCGGACGGCGGAACGCGATGACGACGTCGGTGACGAGGATGAGCGTGATGACCACGAGCGAGGTGATCTCGAACCACAGCGGAATCGGCACGGGGAGCCCTTCGGGAGTTGTCGTCGAACGTCTCTCCCGCGCCCGGCCCGACGGCCCTGCGCCGCTCCCCCCGGGCGCCGATCACGGCGGCCGTATTGACGAGAGGAGCGAATCGGGATACTCCCCTTCGCTGGCGACCATGGTACCCGCTCGTGGTGACACGGACCGGTCGGAGCGGATTCGTGTCATCCAGGGCGGATATATTGCTCGCCGTGAGCACCAGCATCGACCGAACGGCCGAGCCCGGCAGCCGCGGCGCCCTCCCGAAAGCGATCGGCTGGTTCGTCTTCGCGAGCAGGTGGCTCCAGGCGCCGCTCTACCTCGGCCTCATCATCGCCCAGGCCTTCTACGTCGTCGTCTTCATGATCGAGCTCTGGCACCTCGGCGAGAGCGTCATCGGGGCCGTCATGCACCCCGAGGCCACCGAACTCGAGGATGCCGTCTCGCTCGAGGCGACCGTCATGCTCGCCGTCCTCGGCCTCATCGACGTCGTGATGATCGCGAACCTGCTCATCATGGTCATCATCGGCGGCTACGAGACCTTCGTCTCGCGGATCAACGTCGACGGGCACCCCGACCAACCCGAGTGGCTCAGCCACGTCAACGCGAACGTCCTCAAGGTCAAGCTCGCGATGGCGATCATCGGCATCTCCTCGATCCACCTGCTCAAGACCTTCATCGGGGTCGCCGGTCTCGGCGGCCCGCACGACGACGGCGAGTTCACGTGGGACGGCGTGCTCTGGCAGGTCGTCATCCACCTCACGTTCATCGTCTCGGCCGTCGCGCTTGCGCTCATCGACAAGTGGTCACTGCAGCACCAGACCTCAGTGCGGCACGCGGCGCGGCACGAGGGAAGCGAGACGGTCGCGGCCTGATGTCCTCGCGCATTCCTCCCGCGCCGGCGGCGACATGACGATCCGGACGTCCAAGCCGCCGAAGGCCGACGGGCTGCGCCTGGTGCGCGCGGTCGCGACCGGGCAGACCGCGGCGGAGCAGGACGCGGCGCTCGCCGGCTACATGGCGCAGGCGAACCTCCGCTTCGTCGAGCTATCCCGCGCGCAGCCGGTCATCGCGAGCATCGCGGACTTCCCCGCACAGACCTTCGCCCGGATCGTGCTCCCGCCCGCGACGATCCTCTGGCCGCGCGACCGGCACTCGCGGGACCGGCTCGTCGTCCTCCGGGCGAGCGAGGCGTCGTTCGAGATGGTGTCGGACGGTCTCATCCTCCGCCGGGACCCGGACTTCTTCCTCGTCGCGCCCGGGGTCGAACCCGTCGAATTCCGGGCACTCGCGCCGACGACCGAGCTCCTCTACATGAGCACCGACGTCAGTGCGCTCGGGCCCGTCGAGGTACCGACCTCGCAGGACGAGATCCCCGGCCCGATCCCCGACGCGCTCGCGGCGCCGCTCGTCGGGCTCATCGGCGCCCTCGCCTCGCGGGGCCCGCGCGGCGCGACGACCGCGGAGCCGCTCGCCTCGGTCGCCCGCGAGGTCGCGAGATCGCTCGTCGGGCTCTTCACCGAGGACGAGGGGGCGGGTCGCGGACTGTTCACCGCCGCCATCGCCGTCATCGCGCGAGAGCATCACCGGGTCGATCTCTCCCCCGCGACGATCGCGGCGCGGCTCAGGGTCGCCACACGGACGCTCCAGACCGCGTTCACCCAGCGCGGGACGACGATCTCCCGGGAGCTCCGCGCGGCGCGCGTCCGCACGGCGCGAGCGCTGCGGCGCGCCGAACCCGCGCTGTCGACCGGGCGCCTCGCCGAGGCCGCGGGCTTCGGCTCGGCCTCCGCCCTGCACCGTGCGCTGCGGGAGCAGCGAGAGGACCCGGCCGGGGACTGACCCCGAGGCCGGCGCGTCGTTCCGCGCTGGGAGTACGCCGTTTCGCGCCGGTGCCGCGAGCTCAGGACGGGCGCCGTGGCTCACTTGATGCAGACCGGAGGACCGGACCCGAAACGGCCTCCGGTCTTTCGCATTCCTGGGGTCCCCGATCGTCCGCGCGAGTCGTCGACGACAAGCGCACGGGGCGGGAGGCCATGCCGCCCGCTTCGGCCTGCGCCTCATCGACGAGGGGCTGCGGTCCCAGGAGTTCCCGAGGATCGTGTTCCGCGACGGCCCCTCTGGCCGCCGCGCCGCACTGGCCTCGGGGCCGGACATGTGGGAGATCGCAGCGGCGCTGCGCGGAGCGGCATCCCGCGGGGCCGCCGCGGTCGAGACCGTCGCCGCGGAGCTGACGTTGCCGACGAACCAGGTGCGGACCGCGCTGGTGTACTACGGCGCGTACTCGGAGGAGATCGACGCGGCGACCGCTGACAACGAGCGCGCGGCCGACGAATCGCTGCGCTCATGGGAGGCGCAGCAGCGGCTCCTGGCGTGACCACCCGACGCCGCGAACCGACCGGTCGAGGACTGGCTCATTTGGCCGGACGGGACCGACTATTCATCGGTCCCCGCGCGAGCGCTGCCGGTCGGTGATTCGAGCAGTCGCCTGGCCAGGACGGTGCGGAAGTCGCGCCGGTGGTCGACGACGAGCAGGATGAAGACGGTGTCGTCGCGCAGCTCGTAGAGAAGGTGATTCCGGCCGACGGCCAGCTCGAGATACCGGTCGATGCCGAGCTCCTCGAGCTCGGGCGGGACGCTGCCGAGTCGCGGCTGATCGGCCAGCAGCGCGACCCTGCCGCGCAGCTCCGCGAGCGAGCGAGCCCATGCCGCGGCGTCGAAGCGGCCGGTGACGTAGCGGCGGAGCTGGAGCAGATCGCGGCGCGCACCCGCGGTGTAGCGGATCCTCAATCGGCGGCGAGCTCCGTGTAGACCTCGTCCGCATCCACGTGCTGCCCGCGCTCGATCTCCCGGTCGCCGAGGGCGAGGAGCTTCAGCAGCGCGAGCGTCTGCTCACGGCGCTCGTAGTCAGTGGCATCCATCACGACGAGCCGAGCGACCCCGTTCTGCGTCACCACGAGCGGGTCGGCGCCGTCGGCGAGCTCCTGCGCGATCTGCGCGGCGTGCGACTTGAGGTAGCTGATGGGCTTGATCTGCGCGATCGACACCTGGGCCTCCTTCGGTGGGGCTGCACTCACGGTACCTGAATCTGACTGGATTGTGACCGAATTCAGTCCGAATCGACGCACGGGCGTTGCACTCGCGACGCGCGCTCGCGACTGAATCCTGCAGTCGATTGCGGTCGCACCGCCCTCGGGCGACAAGCGGGCAAGTCGCGCATTTGTTGGAGCGCCAGTAACCCTCACCCTGTTGAACTCTCGTAAGTGTTACTCCACTGTCTTTATTGTATGAGATAGAGTTGAAACTCATAATCAGGGACGGAGCGAGTATGACTTGGCCTGTAGTGTCAGCCGAGCCCATGCTATGGACCCCGAGCAACATCGATGGCTTCGGACCTAGCCTTGCCTCGTACCTTGGCGGGTCCCGCGAGTATGAGGCGAGTATCCCCGCGCAGATCGCCGAGTGCCGGGTTGATCTCCCCGACGCGGCCTTGACGGCCGCCGAGGAAGCGGGACGCGAGCTGAGTCGCTTCGATGCGGAGCTCGGCCACCGAGTCGCGTCGTTCGGCCCTGTGCTGCTGCGCAGTGAGGCGGCAGCCTCCTCCCAGATCGAGCACCTCACCGCGAATGCCAGAGCCATCCTCACCGCCGAGCTCACGGGGCACGCCGCGCGAAACGCGACCTTGATCGCCGCCAACACCGCAGCACTACGCGCGGCGATCGACCTCGCGGAAGACATCACCGCTGAGGCGATCGCCAGGATGCACGAGGTGCTCATGGCCGGTCACGTGCAGCACACCCCGGGAGAGTGGCGCACCGAGGCGGTGTGGATCGGTACCAGTTCTAGCTCCCCTGTGGGCGCGGATTACGTCGCCCCTCGGTGGGAGCGGGTGCCGGCACTGATCGACGATCTCGTCGTATTCAGCCGGCGACTGGACATCGGCGCCCTCACCCTCACAGCGATCTCGCACGCCCAGTTCGAGACCATTCACCCGTTCACCGACGGCAACGGCCGGACTGGACGAGCGCTGGCGCAGGCGCTGCTCCGATACCGGGGCGTGACCCGCGCGGTGGCCGTCCCGGTCTCGGCCGGCCTGCTCGCCGACGTCGATGGGTACCACGCGGCGCTCACCGCGTATCGTGCTGGCGACCTCGAGCCGATCGTCGCCCGCTTCGCCGAGGCGAGTCTGCGCGCAGTGACCAATGCCCGGCGACTCGTCGCCGATATCGACGAGATCGCGACAGGCTGGCGGGATCGCGTGAAGGCGCGCGCCGACAGCGGGGTGTGGCGAGTGCTCGACATCGTCGCACGCACGCCGGTTGTCGACGCGAACTTGGTCGCCGCCGAGCTAGGGGTTCGACCGCAGAACGCCTACCCGCTACTGCGAGACCTGACCGAGCGCGGCATCCTCAATGCCAAGACAGAGCATCGCCACGGGACCGTCTGGCGCAGCGACGAGATCCTGCATGCCATCGACCGCTTCGCCGAACGCGCAGGGCGTCGAAGCGCCTGACGCGGATGCCGCCGAGCCTGCCGGGGCCAACGACCGCAAGGACCTACGCAGCCGCCACGAATGGGCGTTGCACTTGGGACGCCCGCTCACAGCTGAATCCTGCAGTCATTTGCAGTCACGCCAGAAACGCAAATCCCTGGCATAACCAGGGATTTTGCTTTCGTGACCCCAGCGGGATTCGAACCCGCGTTACCGCCGTGAGAGGGCGACGTACTAGGCCGCTATACGATGGGGCCGCAATAACAGCTTGTCGAGTATAGCCGATCCTCGGCCTCGACATGACACGCCCTGGGAGGACCATGCGCCTGCGACGCACCGCGCTGACGGTCGCCACGGCCGCCGCGCTCGCCGCGGGCCTGAGCGGCTGCTCACAGCTCAACACGATGCTCCACGAGCAGTTCCCCGACACCTTCGGGCCGGACCGCGGCGAGTCCGGAGTCGTCACGGCGCCCGTCGCCGCGCACACGAAGTACCTCCAGGTCGGCGACTGCTTCGACTTCGAGTTCCCCCACGCCGACGACCCCGCGGAGACCGACGACCCGACCCGGGTCATCATCAAGCCGTGCGACGACGACCACATCTTCGAGGTCATCGGGCAGGGCGAGGTCGACCTCGTCGACGAGCAGACCCTCGGCCTCGACGTCGCGATCTCGACGCAGTGCGCCGAACCCTTCGAAGCCTGGTCGGCGAGCGCGCCGGAGGGCGTGCGCACCGACCAGGAGTTCCTCGTCCGCGAGGAGAAGGTCGACGAGCGGACGAAGAAGCTCTACACCTGCATCGCCGCCCAGCAGAAGCTCTGAGTCAGCCGAGCGCCTCGCCGATCGCCCGGGCCGCCGCCTCGAGTCGCGGCACGACCTGCTCGGGCTCGAGGCCACGGGACGAGAGGTAGAGGACCGCGAGCGAGGCGGGACGACCGCCGGGCACGCTGAGCGGCACCGCGACGGCGGTGACGCCGTGGACGACCTCGTCGCGGCTCACCTCGTAGCGCGCGGGCGGATGGGCGACGAGGTCGAGCTGCGAGCGGATGACCCGCCCCGGGGCCCCTCGGTCGACGGGGTGGCGCGTGCCCGGGCGCTGCCCGACGGGGGCCGGGGCGCGGTGCGGTTCGGCGCTGACGAGGGTCACGGCGGCTTCGCCGTCGTACGTGACGAGGAATGCGGTGACATCGAGCTCATTGGCGACGTCGAGGAGCTCCGGGGTCGCGACCGCTTGGAGGTCCCGCGCGACGTTCCGGGCGATGCCGGCGAGCCGGGTCCCGACGGCGAGCGTCCCGCCCGGCATGCGCTCGACGAATCCTGACTGCTCGAGCGTGCGCACGAGCCGGTACGCCATCGAGCGGTGGACGCCGAGCTCGGTCGCGAGCATGGGCACGGTGACGGGCGTCGGCGCCTCGCCGATGAGCGCGAGGGCGCGGAGGCCGCGGGCGAGGGTCTGCGAGCCGCCGTCCGCCTTCGGCGCGTCGCGCATTCCTGTCATCATCCGGTCCTTGCATCGCGCGAGCCCGCTCGGTAGCGTTGACTCACTATTTGCGTCAGTGTCTCACATAGTGCGACACTGACGCAAGACCGGCCTCACCGAGGAGCGACCTTGCAGATCCACTACCGCGGCTACCAGTCCGAGGACCCACGCATCAAGCCCGCCGCCGGCGTCGGCATCGACCGACCGACCGAGCTCCCCGACGAGATGGACGTCCTCATCGTCGGCACCGGCCCCGCCGCCGCGGTCGTCGCCGCGCAGCTCTCCCGCTTCCCGAGCATCAACGCCCGCGCGATCGAGCAGCGCCCCGGCCGCCTCGCCGTCGGCCAGGCCGACGGCATCCAGGCGCGCTCCGTCGAGACGTTCCAGGCCTTCGGCTTCGCGAACGAGGTCATCGAGGAGGCCTACCGCAACGTCGAGATGTGCTTCTGGAAGCCCGACGCCGAGGACCCCAGCCGGATCGTCCGCGCCTCCCGCGCCCCCGACGACGCGACCGGGATGAGCGAGTTCCCGCACATCTACGTCAATCAGTCGCGCATCCTCGACTACTTCCTTCGGGACGCCGTGCGGGCCCCCGGGCGCCTCGTCCCGGACTACGGCATCGAGTACCTCGACTCCGAGGTCGACCCGACCGCGCAGTACCCGGTCACCGCGCGGGTGCGCTACACCGCCGGACCTCGCCAGGGCGAGGAACGCACCGTGCGCGCGAAGTATCTCGTCGGCGGTGACGGTGCCCGCAGCCGCGTCCGCGCCTCCCTCGGCCACCAGCTCCGCGGCGAGGCCGCGATGCACGCCTGGGGCGTCATGGACATCATGGCGAACACCGACTTCCCCGATATCCAGGTGAAGTGCTCGATCCAGTCGCACGACGCCGGCAACATCCTCCTCATCCCCCGCGAAGGGGGCTACCTCGTCCGGATGTACGTCGACCTCGGCGACACCGACGAGCATGACGCCGGAGCAGTGCGCAAGACGACGATCGACGAGATGATCGCGAAGGCGAACCGGATCATCGCCCCGTACACGCTCGACGTCCGTGAGGTGACCTGGTGGTCGGTGTACGAGGTCGCGCACCGGATCACCGACGGCTTCGACGACGTTCCCGACGAGGAGCGCGGCACGCGCACACCGCGCGCATTCATCATGGGGGATGCCTGCCACACCCACTCGGCGAAAGCCGGACAGGGCATGAATGTGTCGATCCAGGACGGCTTCAACCTCGCCTGGAAGCTCGCCGCCGTCCTCGAGGGTCGCGCCCCCGAGTCGCTGCTGTCGACGTACGCCGACGAGCGGAAGGTCATCGCCCAGAACCTCATCGACTTCGACAAGGAATGGTCCGACCTCATGGCCAAGCCGGTCGACGAGTGGGAGGACCCGAACGAGCTCGAGGAGTACTACCTCCGGACCCTCGAGTTCCCCGCCGGCTTCATGACCCAGTACTCGCCCTCGATGATCACCCTCGGGGCCGAGCACCAGCAGCTCGCCGTCGGCTACCCGATCGGCAAGCGGTTCAAGTCGGCCGAGGTGATCCGGCGCGCCGACAACCGCTGGCGCCACCTCGGGCACTTCCACGAAGCCGACGGCCGGTGGCGGATCTACGTCTTCGCCGACGCCGCCGCGCCCGCGCTCACGGGGACCCCGACGGCGGACTTCGCCGACTGGTGGGCGAACGACCCCGCCTCCCCGCGCGTCCGCTACACCCCGGCCGGCGGCGACGAGGACGCGGTCTTCGACACGAAGGTCATCTACCAGCAGGACTACACGCTCGTCGAGCACACCGACGTCCCCCGCGCGTTCCAGCCGGTCAAGGTGCCCTACGGCCTCATCGACATCAACCAGATCTTCGCGAGCGGCCACGGCCGGGACATCTTCCGGGACCGGGAGATCAGCCGCGACGGCGCGATCGTCATCGTCCGGCCGGACCAGTACGTCGCCGGCGTCTTGCCGCTCACCGCGCGCGAGGAGCTCAGCGCATTCTTCGCCGGGAACATGCTCGCGCCGGGGGCCTGAGCCGGGCGCGCTCAGGGGACGTCGGGACCGGGCTCTGGCTCTGGCTCTGGCGGCCACAGGAACTCGAGCGAGGCGGGATCGACCGTCACGTCGATCGGCAGCGGGCCGAGCCGCTCGCCATCCGCGTAAGCAACGACATCCGCCGCCTCGACGCGCGCCCGCCGCGTGCGGAGGATCGTCACACGGGGGTCGCTCGCATGCCCGCCGCTGAAGACGAGCGGGTAGAGCCGGAGGAACTCGAGGCGGCCGAGCGCCTCGACGACGAAGAGGTCGAGCAGGCCGTCCGTCATCGAGGCCTCGGGGACGATCCGCATGCCGCCGCCGATCGAGCGGTTGTTCGCGACCGAGACGAGCGCGCCTGGCTGCTCGATGACACCGCCATCCCACTCGATCCGGTACGCGATGGGTCGGAGCCGGGCGAGCTCGCGGGCGAGCGCGATCGTGTAGCGGCTCGCGCCCTTCGGGTGCCGCATCCGATTGGCGCGCTCATTGACGATCGCGTCGAAGCCGCACGAGACGGCCCCGAGGAAACGGCGGCGGTGCTGGACCCCGTCCTCCGCCCATTCGGCGATCCCCGTGTCGAGCGACCTCGCGCCATGATCGAGCGCGCCGAGGAGCTGCGAGACCGCCGCCTCGACGCGGTGGCGGGCGATGCCGGCGCTCAGCGCGAGGTCATTGCCGGTGCCGACGGGGACGAGTCCGAGGGGGATGCCGGTGCCGGCGAGGAGGTTCGCGCCGAGGTGGACCATCCCGTCCCCGCCGACGACGATGAATGCGTCGGGCGGTACCGCGATCGCCTCGCCGGCGCGATCGACGAGCCGCGCATAGTCGGGCGCGACGATCGGCTGCACCTCATGCCCGGCAGCCTTGAGGAGCTCGACCGTGCGCGGCCCCGCGTCGCTCGCCCGCCCGAACGCCGCCGAGGGGTTGATCGCTACGACGATGCGGCGCTGCACGCGCCCAGGCTATAGCCCCGTTTTCAGGTACGGCGGCCGGAACAGCCCCGGATCGGGGGCCGAGCATCGCCCGACACCTGAAAAGCGGACGAACGGCCTGAAAACGGCGCGCTCGGGAGGTGCTTCAGCGGTGGGCGAGGGCGTCCTCGGCGGCGACCCACGCGAGCATCGCGCACTTCACGCGGGCGACGTACTTCGCCGCCCCCTCGAGCGCGATCGCGTCGCCGAGCAGGTCCTCGTCGACGGGGATCTCCCCGCGCGAGCGCATGCTCTCCCGGAAGGACGCGATGCGGGCCTCCACCTCGGCGGCGGTGAGCCCCGGCAGCTGCTCGGCGAGGATCGAGGCCGACGACTGCGAGATCATGCAGCCCTTGCCCGTCCACGCCGCCTCCGTCACGGTGTCGCCGTCGAGGACGAGCTGGAGGGTCACCTCGTCGCCGCAGGTCGGGTTGAGCTGGTGCGACTCGACGCTCGCCCCCTCACGGAGGCCGCGTCGCCGCGGGTGCTTCACGTGATCGACGATGATCTCCTGGTACAGGTTGTCGAGCTCGGCCATCAGGCCCCCAATCCGCGGAAGAAGGCGATCGCCTCGGGGAGCGCCGCGAGGTACGCGTCGACCTCCTCCGGCGTCGTCGTGAGGTACGTGCTCGCGCGCGTCGAGGCGGTGACCCCGAGACGCCGGTGGAGCGGCTGCGCGCAGTGGTGTCCGACGCGCACGGCGATGCCGAGCCCATCGAGGAACTGCCCGAGATCGTGCGCATGGATGCCCGGGACGTCGATCGCCGCGAGGCCGACGCGCTCGACCTCCGCCGAGCCGAGCAGACGGACCCCGTCGATCGCGGTGAGGCCGTCGACGAGCCGACGCCCGAGCGCGGCCTCGTGCGCGGCGATCCTGTCCATGCCGACGCCCGTGAGGTAGTCGACGGCCGCGCCGAGCGCGATCGCCTGGCTGACGCGCTGCGTCCCGGCCTCGAAGCGCTGCGGCGGCGGCAGGAACTCCGCCGACTCCAGGGTCACGGTCGTGATCATCGAGCCGCCGGTGAGGAAGGGCGGCATCGCCTCGAGCAGCTCGCGGCGCCCGTAAAGCGCCCCGACCCCCGTGGGTCCGAGCATCTTGTGGCCGCTGAAGGCGGCGAAGTCGACGCCGAGCGCCCGGACGTCGACCGGCAGGTGCGGCACCGACTGGCACGCGTCGAGGACGACGAGCGCGCCGACGGCGTGCGCTCGCTCGGTGAGCTCGGTGATCGGGTGGATCGTCCCGAGCACGTTCGAGACGTGCGTCACGGCGAAGACGCGGGTGCGCTCGGTGAGGAGCTCCTCGAGCAGCTCGAGCCGGAGCGCGCCCTCGTCGTCGATCGGCAGAATGCGCAGGGTCGCGCCGGTCCTCGCCGCGAGCTCCTGCCACGGGACGAGGTTCGCGTGGTGCTCGAGCTCGGTCGTGAGGATCTCGTCACCGGGGCCGATCCGCAGCCGCGCGGCGTCAGCGCCCCCACGACCGAGCGAGGCGTTGCCGATCGAGTAGGCGACGAGGTTGATCGCCTCGGTCGCGTTCGAGGTCCACACGAGCTCGTCCGCCCGCGCCCCGATGAACGCGGCGACCCGTTCGCGCGCCGACTCGAATTCCTCCGTCGCCTCCGCCGCGAGCGTGTGCGCGCCGCGGTGAACGGCCGCATTGCGGTGCTCGAGGTAGGCGCGCTCGGCGTCGAGCACCTGGCGCGGCCGCTGGGAGGTCGCGCCCGAGTCGAGGTAGTTGAGTCGGTGCCCGTTGACGGTCTCCCCGAGGATCGGGAAATCCGATCGGATGGCCTCGAGCTCCGCCGCCGTGATCGCGGCGGGGGCGGTCACGGTCATGGCTGCTCCTATCCTCCGGGCCCGCATCGGGCGGGCCCTATCGAGTCAACCACGCTCGGGCGGGTGTTGTTCCGGCTGCGCCCGCGCATTCCTCGTCAAGCCCCTACGAACTCGGCAGGAATGCGCGCAGACTGGGGGCAGCGGGAAGGAGGCAATCATGGCGACCGACCCCGCGGGAGCCGACCGCCGGGAGGTTCCCGACCAGGATCCGACGCTCGTCCGCAACCAGCCGGCACTGCGCACGCCTCGACGACGGCGCTGGCTCGTCCCCGGTGGGGTGCTCGCCGCGGTCGCGATCGGGATGCTCGCCGCGACGCTCCAGCTCGAACGCGCCCTGCCGATGATCGGGATCATCCTCGTCGTGGCCATCTACCTCGCGATGCTCATCGTCGCGGTCGCGGTGCACCAGCCGCGACGACGGGACGCCGCCTTCGCCTGGCTCATGGTCGCGATGACGCTCGCGGCGCTCGTCGTCCTCGCGCTCGTGGTGCTGCGCGAGTGGTCGGGCTGAGCGCCGCCCGAGGGTCCGCTCGACACGGCGCGCGCCTCCAGGGCGCGCCCAGACGGGCTCGGTAACCTCTCCGACCGGACCTCATGAACGATTCGATTGCACGCACCGCGCTCCGGCGCGCACTCGGCGGCCTCCCGAAGCCGGCGACGATCGCCGCCGTCGGTGCCGCCGCCCTCCTCATCGGCGTCGTCGCCGTCGCGCCGGTCAATGATGTGTACCGCCTCGACGCGCTGCCGGGCGGGACGATCGGGGACGAGCAGCATTTCGCCATGGCCTCGGTCGCGACGGTCGTCGATACGGCGATCGCCGACCGGGACGCGCTCGCCTCGGACCTCAGCCCGGCGCGCATGGCCGCGGAGCTCGCCGCCTCCCACGACCAGCGGGCCTGGGCGCAGCTCGTCCTCTTCTACGGCGGCTGGGACATCACGGAGGACAAGGTCGCCGCGATCACGCAGTGGATGCGGGCCGAGAACTCGCCCGACTCGTGGTGGCTGCGCAATAACCCGCTCAACAATGGCTGGTACACCGACACGGGCAACTTCCTCGGCAGCTACGCGACCCTCGACGAGGCCGCCTACTACGCGGCCGACTCGATCCGGAACCGCGGGCTCTACCCGGGCATCGCCGCCGCCTTCGGGGAGTCGGGGATCACCACCAGCAGCGTCGCCTCGGCGATCATCAACTCGGGCTGGGCTGCCGGCTACTACGGCGGCGGCTCCCACTGGCGCAGCAATGAGGTGCCGATGGTCGTCGCGCCCGCCGACGCCTGGGGCATCTGAGCCCGGGGGTCAGCCAGCCGGCACGTAGCGCATGATGCGATCCGGCAACGGCGCCCGAAGCCCGAAGACCGCTCCCGCGAGCGCACCCGCCTCGGCCGCGTCGATCGCCCTCGCCTCGGCGTCCGCGACCCCGCGGTAGTGCCAGCCGATCGTCTCGCCGTCGTCGCGGCCGAAGAGCGTCGCGATGCCCTCGGTCCGTGTCGAGGAGACGATGACCGAGCGCATGAACCTGGAGCTGGGACTCGTCGAGTGCCACCAGGCGAGTCCCTCGAAGTCCTCGAGCTCGCGCGGCCGTCGGTCGATCCGGTAGGCGGAGCCGCGGGCGGTCTCGACGCGCTCACCGTCCTCTGGCACCTCGCGGAGGATCGTCTCGCCGCCGAAGCCGACGTCGACGAGGAATGCGCGACCCTCGCCCGGCAGGGTGACGATGAGCGCGACGTGGCTCATCGGCAGTCCGCCCGGGTCGCCGGGCGCGGCCGGCAGCACCTGCGCGGCGTTGAGCTCGACGTCGGCGCCGAGCGACGTGAGCAGCCAGGCGAGTCCGCCGTTGAGCTCGTAGCAGACGCCGCCCTCCTCGCGGGTCACGATGCGGTCGAGGATGTCTTCGATCCGCACCGAGATGCGCTCGCCGCGGTGCGCCCGCGTGTTCTCGAAGGGGATCCTCGCGGCGTGCGCGGCCGCGACCGCGCGGAGCCCTGCCTCGTCGAGCGGTCGTGAGGCTGCCTCGGGCAGGCCGATGCGGGCGAGGTAGGCGGCGAGCATGCGGCCAGCCTATGCCGCGGTCCTTGGGGCGGGGCGGGCGCGGCGCCGGGGGCCTCAGCCGAGCAGACGGATGAGCTCGCTCTCGATCGAGCGGTCGGGGCGGACAGTCTCGCCCCGCTCGTAGCGGTCGAGGATCCTCGGGTCGACGTAGCTCGCCCGGGCGATCGCCGGGGTGTTGCCGAGCGCCTCGGCGGCGTCGCGCATCGCGGCGGCGATCGCGCGTCGGCGCGCCGCCTGGCTCCCCTCGACCCCGGCCACGGCGAGGCTCCGCGCCGCGACGGCGCTCCCCCGGAGCGTCCGGAAGTCCTTCGCGCTGCACTCGCCGCCCGTGCGCCGTCGGAGGTCGTCGTTGATCTCCTCCGGTCGCAGGGCGTGACGCCGCCCGTCCTCGTCCTGCCACGCGAGAAGTCTTGCCCTGCGGCCGCGCCCGCCGAGCTCCTCGACGAGCCTCGCGAGGTCCTCGTCCTCGATCGCGGAGGTCCAGCGCTGCCCGCTCTTGCCGGGGAAGCGGAGCCGGACGGCGCCGTCGCGCGCCTCGGCGTGCGCGACGAGGAGCGTGCTCAGCCCGATCGTGCCGTGCTCCTCGGCGTAGCGGGGGCTGCCGATGCGCAGGGCGCCCGTGTCGAGCATGCGGAAGGCTCCGGCGAGGACGCGGTCGCGCGTGAGCCCGTCGGCGCGCAGATCGACAGTGACGCCGCGGCGAGCGCGAGGCAGCCGATCGGCGAGGTCGAGCATTCGATCGAATTTCGCCTCGTCGGCCCTCGCACGCCAGACGGCGTGGTACAGGTACTGCCGCCTCCCGGCGTCGTCGACGCCCGTCGCCTGGATGTGGCCGTGGGGGTGCGGCGAGATCCAGACCTCGCGCCACGCGGGCGGGATCGCGAGGGCGGCGATGCGCTCGAGCGTCTCGGGGTCGGTCACGGGCGCGCCGTCGGGGCCGAGGTAGGCGATGCCGCGGCCGCGACGGACGCGGCGGATCCCGGGTGTGGTGGTCCGGCTGCGCCGCAGGCGGGGCATGTCCTGCGAGGCCGCTCGGTCCCGGGATCCGCGCGGCTAGAGCCCGCGGCCGCCCGTCACGGGCACGACAGCGCCCGAGACGTAGCTGGCCTCCGCGGAGGCGAGGAAGGCGTAGGCGGGGGCGACCTCGGCCGGCTGACCCGCGCGGCCGAGCGGGGTGTCCTGCCCGAATTCGGGCAGGTGGTCAGGCCACCCGGTCGCGGGGATGAGGGGCGTCCAGATGGGGCCCGGCGCGACCGCATTGACGCGGATCCCCCGAGGGCCGAGCTCCTGCGCGAGCGCCTTCGTGAAGGCGACGAGCGCGGCCTTCGTCATCGCGTAGTCGATGAGGGAGCTGTCGGGATCGAAGGCCTGGATCGAGGACGTGACGATGATCGAGGCTCCGCGCTCGAGGTGCGGGATCGCCTCTCGCGCGATCCACATCGGCGCGAGCAGGTTCGTCTCGACGACCCGCCGGATCTCGTCCGGCGGCACCTGGTCGAGCCCGTGCCGGGCCTTCTGGTACGCCGCGTTGAGCACGAGGATGTCGAGCCCGCCGAAGTCCTCGACGACCCGGTGCACGAGATGGGAGGAATGCGCGAGCTCGCGGATGTCCCCCGGCAGCCGGAGCGAGCGGACGCCCGCCTGCTCGATCCAACCGGCGGTCGACTCGGCGTCCTCCTCCTCTTCCGGGAGGTAGGAGATCGCGACATCGGCGCCCTCCCTCGCGAACGCGATCGCGACGGCGCGGCCGATACCAGAGTCACCTCCCGTGATGAGCGCTCTCCGGCCGACGAGCCGCGCGCTACCGACGTAGGTGTGCTCCCCGTGATCCGGGATCGGCATCGTCGCGAGCGTCGATCCCGGCTGCTCCTGCTCCTGGGGGACGTAGCCCTGGGTCCGGTACTCCGGCATCGGGTTCGGTTCCATGCGGCGAGGCTAGGTCGGCGGGCGCGACGGCGGCACGGGCTTGTCACGTGCGGGATCGCGTGGTAGCGCCCGCCGATACGGCGGAGTCGCCGCGGGGGTACCCGCGCCGAAGTCGCCTGTCAAGCCCCTTCGCGTGGCCGGGACCGCCTCGGAAGCTCGAGCCCTGAGCAAGGAGGACGACATGCACAACGACGAAATGGACCGCCCGGCGGACCACCAGCACGAGACACCGAGCGAGGAGGCCGACCGGCGGCATCAGCGGCCCGACGGCGCCCCGATGCCCGCCGATCCGCAGACGGGCGACACGATGGAGGGCGAACCGGCACAGGACGACCCGATGGAGGACGACGTCCCACCCATGGGCGAGGATGCGCGCACCGACGCCAGCGGGATGGGCGTGACCGCACCATCGCGCGGCGAGCCGCTGCGCGAGCGCGCGGAGCCCGGGGAGGAGGCCGCTCCCGGCGTCGGCCCCGTGTGATCGACCGGGCGGGTCCGGGGTCGGCGGCGGCCCCGGACCGTTGCGGTGCCAGCGCACATCTCGGGCGGTTAGGCTCGCGGCGTGGGCAAGTTCATCTATGGTGCGACCGCCGTCTCCGTGGAGCTCGACGATCGCACCCTCGCGCATCTCCGGGTCGCGATGATGACGAAGCTGCGGCGGAGCGAGCCGTTTATGTTCGACCTCGACATCGGCGGGGGCAACGGCCGCCGCACGTTCTGGATCCACCCGGCGGTGCCGATCCAGTTCCACTTCTTCGGCAGCCGCAACCCGCAGCTCAACCGCGCGTGGGTCGAGGAGATGCTCCGGCTCGCGAACGGCCCGGGCGGGCTCACGATCCCGCCGGAGCCCAAGATGCCCGAAACCGCTCCCGAGACGGGGCCGGCCGCGGATTGAGGCGCTCCGCACGGGAGCGCGTCGACGGTGCTCAGCCGTAGATCGCTGCGGCGCGAGCGCCGGCGACCGGCTCCGGCACGATCCGCATGCCCTGCTCCCCGCCGGCCGACGCCGCGAGGCCAGCCACCCAGGCGGGGTTGATCGCGATGGTGCGTCGATCCCCGCCATACCGGAACTGCATGGCGATCGCCGGGTGGACCCAGAGCACGTGGCGGCCACGGCCGGAGGGCACGTGCTCCGACTCGAGCGTGAAGGCGAAGGCCCCGCCGAGCCGCAGCTGAGCCCCGATTGCGAGTTCCAGGTGTGCGAGCGTCCGGTCGTCGATGCGATAGACCTCGCCCGTCATGTCGCCATACAGGAATCGTCCCATGTGCGGTCCTCCTTCACGCCCCGGTCACCCGAGCAGGGCGACCGCCCTCGCGATGACGAGCACGAGGACGACGAAGCCGGCGAGCGCCTGCAGCCCGACCAGGAGCTTGGCCCGTGCCGTGAGCGGCATCGCGTCGGGCGGGCTGAAGGCCATCGTGTTCGACAGCGAGAAATACAGGTAGTCGACGAAGCCAGCCGTCCAGCCGCTCCGCACGGAGGAGCCGAGGGCGACCTCGTGGACGGCGTCGGCATCCTCGTCCTGCGGGAAGCGGATGTCCGCCGCCGGGATCTCGTCGCGCGGCGCCGTCGCCCGCACGACCGGGCCGCCACGGTCGATCTCCCAGTACAGAAGGGCGAAGACGATGACGTGCGTCGTCCACACCTGCGTCGCCGCGAGCAGCAGTGTGCCGTCCTGGTCGGAGTCCGCCTGGAGCAGGAGGATCACCAGCTCGACGAGCGCGACATGGTTCGCGACCGTCAGCACGATCGCGAGCCCCGTCGACAGGCGCCGGGACCAGGTCGTCTCGCGGTTCAGCCGCAGCGGGTTGAGCGCGATGAGCGGGATGAGCAGCAGCACACCGACCCCGACGACCGCGTAGCGGAGCCACGGGGTGAAGTCGCTCGGCAGGAGCGCGTAGAGCACGAGGGCGATGACGACCGCGGCGACCGGCGGCCATCGGTGCTCGGCTCGCTTCGACTCCGTGCGCCGGCGCATCCCGCTCGCCATGCTCGCCGCCCTCCCGGGTCACCCGCCTCACTCGCTCGGCGCCGACCCCGTCGTGGCGCCGACATGCTCGGCGATGAGCATGATGCCGCCGGAGGAATGCGCGGACTTCGCAAGTTCCTCGAGCCACGCCCGGCTGAGCTCGGCCGGCTCGGGGTCGTCGAAGACGAAGCGGAGCGGGATGGAGGGATGCACCCAGATCGTCGACCGGCCGCGCGGCTGCTCCTCCGCGTGACGCCATGAGACCGTGAAGCTCTCGCCGCGACGCAGCTTCCCCGAGATGACGAACTTGAGGTGCGCGAGCGCGCGATCCTCGATGTCGATCGGAGTGGCCGAGCCGCCGTAATACATCGTTCCCATCTCCACACCGTAGTCGGGCTGACCCCCGAACAGGGGGGCTCACAGGGGATGCACGGGGTCGAGCGGGGGAAGGCGAGTCCGCGAGGACGCGCATTCCTCCATCGATCGGCGCGCCGCGGTGGCAACGCGGTGCCGCGCCCCCGCCGGTCTAGCCTGGGCCTCGCGCAGTGCCGCGCGACCGCCGAGTGCCGTCGCCGCCCTCCTCCGACGAAAGGCAGGCATGATGTCCGATCCGAACCCCGAGCAGCCCGTCCTCCCGACCCCGCTCGAGCACACCCCGGCGCCATCGCCGCAGGGCCCGTCGACGATGGCGACCCTCGTCGCGGAGTTCGTCGGCACCCTCATCCTCGTGCTCGGCGGCGTCGGCGCCGCGCTCTTCGCCGCGAACTTCGGCGTCGGCCCGACCGGCAACCCGCTCGGCATCGGCTTCATGGGCGTCGCGCTCGCCTTCGGACTCACCGTCGTCGTCGGCGCCTACGCCTTCGGCCCGATCTCCGGCGGGCACTTCAACCCGGCGGTCACGCTCGGCCTCGCCGCCGCGGGCCGCTTCCCCTGGCGCGGCGTCGCCGGCTACATCGTCGCGCAGGTCCTCGGGGGCGCCGTCGGCACGAGCATCATCGCCCTCATCGGCGCCTCGCAGGAGGGGTGGTTCGCGGCCGCGAGCGCGGGCGGCTTCGCGAGCAACGGCTTCGGCGAGCTCTCCCCCGGCGGCTTCGGCATCGGCGGCGCGATCGTCGTCGAGATCGTCTTCACCGCGATCTTCGTGCTCATCATCCTCGGCGTCACCCACCCGACCCGCGGCACCCCGGCGCTCGCCGGGCTCGCGATCGGCCTGACCCTGACGCTCATCCACCTCGTCACGATCCCCGTCGACAACACCTCGGTGAACCCCGCCCGCTCGATCGCCGCGGCGATCTTCGGGGGCGCCGAGCCGCTCGCGCAGCTCTGGGTGTTCATCGTGTTCCCGATCGTCGGCGGCCTCCTCGCCGGCTTCATCTACAAGCCGCTCTTCGACCGGACCAAGCGACTCGCCTGATCCATGATCGACGACACCCCATCACTCGACCGCGCCGCCGACCTCCGCGCCGATCCCGGCGTCATCGACCGGCTGCGGGGCGAGCCGGGGAGCCGGGTCGTCGTCGTCCGCGACGGCCGCCTGCGGATCCAGGACGGCCGTGTGCTGCGCGTGACGCCCGAGCTGGTCGGGGAGGCCGAGTGGGCGCTCCTCGGGCGCGACCCCGACGGCGTCCCGCTCCTGCTCGCCGCGGCACCGAGCCGGGTCGACAGCATCGATGCGGCACCCGAGGAGTTCTGGCTGAGCCTGCGCGAGGTCGGCGGTGCGCTCGACCCGCACGAGAGCGAGCTCGTCGTCACGGCCACCGCGCTCGCCGCCTGGCTCGGGGACTTCCGGCACTGCCCCGCGTGCGGCGCCGCGCTCCAGCTCGTCATGGCCGGCTGGGCACGACGCTGCCCCGAGTGCGACCGCGAGCACTTCCCCCGCACCGACCCCGCCGTCATTGTCGCAGTCGAGAGCCCCGACGGCGGGAAGCTGCTCCTCGGCGCGAACGTCGTCTGGCGCGGCCGGATGCTCTCGTGCTTCGCCGGCTTCGTCGAGGCCGGCGAGTCGCTCGAGACGACGATCCACCGGGAGCTCGCCGAGGAGGCGGGCGTCCGGCTCGGTCGCATCGAGTACCAGCGATCGCAGGCCTGGCCCTACCCTCGCTCGCTCATGCTCGGCTTCCGCGCGACGGCCCTCGACGAATGCGCGACCCCCGACGGCGAGGAGATCGTCGAGGTCCGCTGGCTGAGCCGCGACGAGGTCGGCGAGGCCCTCGCGGGCCGCGGCCCCATCGGTCTCCCCGGCGCGGCCTCGATCGCGCGCCGCCTCATCCGCGACTGGTACGAGGAGCGCGGCTGAGGGTTACGAGGACCGTGACGCCGTCGGCCGAGGACCTCGGCGCCGAGCGCGCCTCCTTGGCTGGGGTACCTGGACTCGAACCAAGAACAACTGAACCAGAATCAGCCGTGTTGCCAATTACACCATACCCCAAGGGGGTTATCCCGGCCGAGTCAGCGGGCCGAGGCCCACGGTCCCATCGGGAAACCGACGACCCAGTCTAGCAAGACTTCCCGCGGCCGCCGGCCCGCTCAGACCTCGGGCCTGGCGTTCTCGTCCTCGGTGCCGTGGAGGATCAGGACCGGGCACTTGGCGTGGCCGGCGCAGGCGGTGCTCACGGAGCCGAGGAGGAGGCCCGCGAAGCCGCCGTGGCCGCGGCTGCCGAGAACGAGGAGGTGCGCGCCCTCGCTCCGCTCGGTGAGGACGCGCGCGGGCTGCCCCATCGCGGTCGCGGCCCGAACGTACGGCGGCACGGCACCGTCGAAGGCCTCGGCGAGCGCCCGCTTGAGGATCTCCTCGGCGTCCTCCTCCGGCGACCACCCGGTCGTCACCGCGAAGGCGTCGGTCATGACGGGATACTCCCAGGTGGTGACGGCCTCGACGCTCCCCCCGATGAGCTCGGCGATCCGCGCCGCCCGGCGCAGCGCTGCGAGTGATGGCTGGGACCCGTCGACGCCGACGACGATGCGGCCGGAGTCTGCGGCGGTGGTTTCGCTCATGCTTCGACGCTATGCCGATCGGGTCGCGGACGGTAGTCCCTCGCCCGGAGCGCGGAGGAATGCGCGGCCCGGGCCCCGCGCACCGGCGCGCTCAGCCGAGTCGAGCGAGCAGTCCCTCGATGCGACTCAGCGTCGCCGGCCGCCCGAGCAGCTCCATCGACTCGAAGAGCGGCGGGCTCACCCGGCGTCCCGAGATCGCCGCCCGCAGCGGCGCGAATGCGATGCGCGGCTTGAGCTCGAGACCCCCCTCGGCCGCCGGGGCGAGCAGCGCGTTGCGCAGCGCCTCCTCGATCGACTCGGTCCGCCACGACTCGAGCGCCTCGAGCACGGGCCCCGCGGCGCCGAGCACCTCGCGGTAGGCGACCAGGTCCTTCTCGGCGGGGAATGCATCCGGCTGCACCGCGAATTCCTCCTCGTCGACGAAGAGGAAGTCGAGCATCTCCCGCGCCTCCGAGAGGACGGTGACCCGCTCCTGGATGAGCGGGGCGGCCTTCCGGAGCCGCTCGCGGTCCTCGGGCGTGTCGACCGCGCGCGTCAGGTACGGGATGAGCCGCTCGGCGAAGTCGTCGGGATCGAGCATCCGGATGTGGTCACCGTTGATCGCGTCGGCCTTCTTCTGGTCGAAGCGCGCGGGGTTCGGGTTCACGTCGGCGATGTCGAAGGCGGCGACCATCTCGTCCTGCGTGAAGACGTCCCGGTCCGGGGCGATCGACCAGCCGAGGAGTGCCAAGTAGTTGAGGAGCCCCTCGGGGATGAAGCCGCGGTCGCGGTGCGCGAAGAGGCTCGACTCGGGGTCGCGCTTCGAGAGCTTCTTCGAGCCCTCCCCGTAGACGAGCGGCATGTGCGCGTAGCGCGGGATGACGTCGGTCACCCCGATCTGAATGAGCGCGAGGTAGAGCGCGAGCTGGCGCGGCGTCGAGGAGAGGATGTCCTCGCCGCGGAAGACGTGCGTGACGCCCATGAGGGCATCGTCGACGGGGTTGACGAAGGTGTAGAGCGGCGCGCCGTTCGGCCGGACGACGACGAAGTCCGTGAACGACCCCGCGGGGAACGTGATCTCGCCGCGGATGAGATCGTCGATCGTGAATGCGCGGTCCGGCACGCGCAGCCGCAGCGACGGCAGGCGCCCCTCGGCCCGGTACGCCTCCCGCTGCTCCTCGGTGAGCTCGCGCTCGAAGTTGTCGTAGCCCTGGCGCGGGTCGCGGCCGAGCTCGCGGTTGCGCGCCTCCATCTCCTCCGGGGTGACGAAGGACTCGTAGAGGAGCCCGGCCGCGAGCAGCCGGTCGATGATCTCGCGGTAGATCGCGCCGCGCTGCGACTGCCGGTAGGGGCCCGCGGGGCCGCCGACCTCGACGCCCTCGTCCCAGTCGATGCCGAGCCAGCCGAGCGCGTCGAGGAGCTGCTCGTAGCTCTCCTCGCTGTCGCGGGCGGCATCGGTGTCCTCGACGCGGAAGACGAGCTTGCCGCCGTGGTGGCGCGCGTAGGCCCAGTTGAAGAGCGCCGTGCGCACCATCCCGACGTGCGGCGTGCCGGTCGGGCTCGGACAGAAGCGCACCTTGACGTCGGCGCCCGTCGCGGTCGTGAAGGGCAGCGGGGCGTGGATCTCAGCGTCAGTCATGGCGCGTCAATCCTAGGTGCCAGGGCTCTCCCATTTGATGCCCGGGAACCTGGCGAAGTCACTGTCAAAGGTGACGATCGTCGCTCGGTACTGCATCGCGAGCGCGGCCAGGTGCGCGTCGTCGACGAGCTTGCCGCTCGCGCCGGCGCCCTCGAGCAACTCGCGGACGCGCGAGAAGTGGAGCGCATCGGGTGTCGGGATGTGCACGGTCGAGCGCCGGAGCCAGTCGTCGACGAGCTCGAACGCTTCGCTCACCGGCAGGCCGGGGAGTCCGCCGACGACCCGTGTGATCTGGCGGACGAAGCCGATGATGCTCGCAGGAGCGATGAAGTTGCTGCTCCCGTCGCTGAGCACCCTCTCCATGAATGCGCGCGTCACCCCATGACGGTCGTCGGACCGGTTCACCGCGACGATGAGGGCGCTGGTATCAATCAGTCGCATGCTCGCGGGTCCACTCGCGCTGCTGACGCTGATACTGCTCGATCTCCTCCTGCTCGTCGAGCTCCTTCATCTGCTGCGCGGTCAGGGCCCACCCCAGGTCAACGGTCCGCTGAACGAACGGCTCCTCAATGGCCGGCCGCCGCAGCGCCTGCACGAGCGCGTCGTTCACCACGTCCTTAAACGAGGCGCCACGATCACGCATCGTTTGCTCCACCAGCGCCTGCGCCTCCGGTGTCAGGGTGATCGTCGTCCTCATCCCGCCATTGTCGCATCATTGCATCAACTCGATTTGCATCAGGATGCCGCAGGCGCCGCGGCGCGGAGGGACCGTCAGTCTCGCGGCAGCGCCGGGTTCGTGAGCCGGCCGATCCCCTCGATGTCGATGTGCACGCTCTGCCCAGCCTTGAAGCCGCCGAGCCCCGCCGGGGTCCCCGTGATGACGATGTCGCCCGGCAGGAGCGTCCAGATGTCCGAGGCGGCCGCGAGGATCGTCGGCACGTCGAAGATCATGTCCGCCGTGTTGCCGTGGCGACGCGGCTCCTCATCGACATAGGTCTGGATCTCGAGGCCCGCGAGCGGGTCGAGCTCCGTCTCGATCCACGGGCCGACGGGACAGAACGTGTCGTAGCCCTTCGCGCGAGCCCACTGACCGTCGGCGAACATCTGGTCGCGGGCCGAGATGTCGTTCGCGATCGTGTAGCCGAAGACATAGTCCCGCCAGTCCTCCCTGCGGATCTGCTTCGCGACCCTGCCGATGACGACCGCGAGCTCGCCCTCGTGGACGATCCGGCCCTCGACCGGCGGGATGCGGATCGGGTCGCCGGGACCGACGATCGCCGTGCTCGGCTTGAGGAAGAATAGGGGGCTGTCGGGCGAGTCGTTCGCGAAGGCGAGCTCCGCGCGGTGGTCGGCGTAGTTCATGCCGACGCAGACGACCTTCGACGGCAGGACCGGGGCGAGGAGGCGCGCCTCGTCGAGTGGGACCCGCTCCCCCGTCGGCTCGTAGCCCGCGACGAGCGGGTGCCCCTTGAGCGTGACGAGCGCGTCATCGTCGACGATCCCGTAGCGCGGGTCCTCACCCGTCGTGAAGCGTGCAACCCTCATGCGAGCCTCGTCAGCCAGCCGTGGCGATCCTGCGCGCGCCCGTACTGGATGTCGGTGAGCTCCTGCCGCAGCGACATCGACAGCTCCCCCGGGGACGCATCGGCGGAGCCGATCGTGAAGTCCGAGGACTTGAGCATCCCGATCGGGGTGAGCACCGCGGCGGTCCCGCAGGCGAACGCCTCGACGATCTCCCCGCTCGCGGCACCCTCACGCCACTCCTCGAGCGAGACCGGGCGCCGCTCGACGCGGTGCCCGCGGTCCTCGGCGAGCTGGAGGATCGAGTCGCGCGTGATGCCCTCGAGGATCGAGCCGGAGTCGGGGGTGACGAGCGTGCCATCGGCCTTGACGAGCACGATGTTCATCCCCCCGAGCTCCTCGAGGTAGCGCCCCTCCTCAGAGTCGAGGAAGAGCACCTGCTGGCATCCCTGCGCGTACGCCTCGGCTTGCGGCAGCAGCGAGGCGGCATAGTTTCCCCCCGTCTTCGCCGCACCCGTGCCGCCCTTCGCCGCGCGGGCGTGCTGGGTCGAGAGCCAGATGTTCACCGGCGCGGGTCCCGACTTGAAGTACGCGCCCGCCGGCGAGGCGATGAGCAGGTAGTAGACCTTCTCGGCAGGACGCACGCCGAGGAAGGCCTCCGCGCCGAACATGAACGGCCGGAGGTAGAGCGAGGTCTCGGGAGCGCTCGGCACCCAGCGGGCATCGACCGCGACGAGCTGCCGGAGCGACTCGATGAAGACCTCGGTCGGCAGCTCCGGCAGCGCGAGCCGGCGCGCCGACCGCTGGAACCGCGCGGCATTCGCCTCTGGGCGGAACGTCCAGATCGAGTCGTCGGCGTGGCGGTACGCCTTGAGCCCCTCGAAGATCTCCTGACCGTAGTGGAGCACCGCGGCGGCGGGGTCGAGGTGCAGCGGACCGTACGGCTCGACCTTCGCGCGGTGCCAGTTGCCCTTCCAGTGGATCGAGACCATGTGATCCGTGAAGACCTCGCCGAAGCCGGGGGCCTCGAGGATGGCGGAGAGCTCGTCCTCGGGCCGCGGCGATTCGTGCCGCGTCACGGTGAACTCGAGGGCTTCTGGTGCGAGGAGGTTGTGCATCGGGGTTCCTAGCGGTGGTGGCCGGCGCCGTCGGGCGGCGACGCCGGGTGGATCAGATCCTGGCGACGATCGCGTCGCCGATCTCGGTCGTCGAGCGCTTCGTCTCGCCGCGGGTGGCGAGGTCCGCGTCGACCGCCGAGACGATCCGAGCGGCGGCCCCGGGAGCCCCGACGTGGTCAAGGAGGAGCGAGGCCGAGAGAATCGCGGCGGTGGGGTCCGCGATCCCGCGTCCCGCGATGTCCGGCGCGGAGCCGTGGACCGGCTCGAACATCGAGGGGAAGGCGCCATCCGGGTTGATGTTCCCCGAGGCCGCCAGCCCGATGCCGCCGCTGATTGCGCCGGCCAGGTCGGTGAGGATGTCGCCAAAGAGATTGTCAGTGACGATGACGTCGAACCTAGCAGGGTCGGTCACCATGAAGATCGTCGCCGCGTCGACGTGCATGTAGTCGACCTCGACCGACGGATACTCCGTCCCGACCTCGGCGACGATGCGCTGCCAGAGGCCACCTGCGTGGACGAGCACATTCGTCTTGTGGACGAGGGTGAGCCGACCTCGGCGGGCTGCGGCACGAGCGAACGCGTCGCGGACGACACGCTCGACGCCGAATGCGGTGTTCACGCTCGTCTCGTTCGCCACCTCGTGCGGTGTACCGCGTCGGATCGCGCCGCCATTGCCGACGTACGGCCCCTCCGTGCCCTCCCGAACGACGACGAAGTCGACGTCACCGTGCTTCGCGAGCGGCGAGACGACGCCGGGGACGATGCGAGTCGGACGGAGGTTCACGTAGTGGTCGAGCGAGAATCGCAACTCGAGGAGGAGGCCCCGCTCGATATTCGCGGACTTCAGCCGCGGATCGCCCGGGACACCCCCGACCGCGCCGAAGAGGATCGCGTCGCTCGCCTTGATCCGGGCGAACTCCTCCGCCGGCAGCACCTGGCCGTCCTCGAGGTAGCGCTCGGCGCCGAGCCGGAAGGTCTCCTGCTCGAAACTCAGATCAGCCCCGGCCGTCGCAGCCTCGAGCGCCTTGAGCGCCTCAGCCGTGACCTCCGGACCGATGCCATCGCCCGGGATCACTGCGAGTCGGAGGTTGCGCGCCATGCCCACCAGCGTAGTCGCGCGCAGCCGAGCCGAATTCGCTCAGCTCCGCCGCACCCGGACAGTGATCACGACGACGGCCGTCAGCACGATCACGCCGACGATGACGAGCACCGTCACGAGCCAGAACGGGTCGAAGCCGCCCGAAGCCGGGACGGGCGCCGCCTCGGCGGTCGGCGTCGGCGCGGGTGCCGGACTCGCCGTCGGTGCGGCCGTCGGACGCGGCGTCGGCGACGCCGTCGGCCGGGGCGTCGACGTCGGTGCCGGCGTCGTCAAGGGTGCCGCGACGACGGCGTTGCCCGAGGGGCCGCCGCCCGCCGACGAGCCGCCCGAGCCGCCCGAGCCGCCCGAGCCGCCCGAGCCGCCCCCAGTGCTCGCGGTGCCACCCGTGCCGTCATCGCCACCGGTCCCGTCATCACCGCCACCGGTCCCGTCATCACCGCCACCCGTACCGTCATCGCCACCGGTCCCGTCGTCGCCACCACCGGTCCCGTCGTCGCCACCACCGGTCCCGTCATCACCGCCACCCGTGCCGTCATCACCGCCACCCGTACCGTCATCGCCACCGGTCCCGTCGTCGGGCAGGGGCTCGGAGGTGTAGGAGAGGAACGTCGTGAAGTGCGTCGTCCAGATCGTGAGGTCCGCACCTTCGGCGGTCCAGCATTCATCCGTCGTCATGTCGTCCGGCATGAGCGCGGGGCACTCCGTCACGATCGCGTGGAAGACGCCGCCCTGGACGAAGCCTGCGCTCTGCCCCGACTGGCCCTCAAGGACGATCCGGACGGGCTGGTCGAAGTCGAGCCGCCCGGACGGCGAGCCGAGCTCGATCGCGAGTCCGACCGTCGTCTCCTGGCCGCTCGCGGCTGGCACGACGACGTCGGTCCGCACGGTCGGCAGCTGGATCACGCCGTCCCAGTCCGGGTCGGCGGAGGTGATGACGGTCGCCGCGGGGATCGTGACCGCGGCACCGACCTCGGTCGACACGACGACGTCGACTGGCACCGTGACCTCGACGCCGTCGCCCGTGTCGACGGGCGCCCCGAGGTCGAGGTGGACGACCTCGACCTCGGCTGGGACGTCGACCTCGTAGGTCGTGACGTCCTCGGGAATCTCGACGACGACGGGCTCCGTGCCCGGCTCGGGTGCCTCCGTGGGCATGATGCCTGCCGGCGAACCTATGATCGGGATCGTCGTCACGAGATCGGGGCCGTTCGTGCGCGTGATCGTCACGGTCACCGAGGTCGGGATCGACTCCGGCGTCCAGACCGCGAGCGGCTTGACCCAGCTGCCACTGCCGGCCTCGTCGTAGGTGCCGGGCTGGATGACGATCGGCGCGGTGACCGACTTCGGCGCGCCCGTGTTGATCGCCGCCGCGACCGAGGGCTTGCTCCGCTTGACGACGGGCGCACCGCTCGCGCGCTCGACCTCGACGATGACCTGCTCGGCGTCGCGGACGCCGTCGACGCGGATGTCGACGGCGACGCCCTTGTAGTTCGCGGCGTCGTGGAATGCGGCGGTCGGGTTCGTGAAGACGGGCTCCTTCGGCAGCACCTCGGCGAGCGTCGCGAGCGGCGTGCCGATCGAGGTCAGCGTCCTCGCGATGATGAGCTCATCCCCGCGGAGGATCTCGACCGTGACGCTCTCCGGGACCGTCTCGTGCGACCACGTCGCGGTCGGCTGGACCCAGGAGCCGCTGCCCGCCTCGTCATACGTCCCCGACTGGATGACGATCGGCGCAGTCACGGTCCCGCCGGCATTGATCGACGAGGCGACGCTACCGGTCGGCTTGCTCGTCTTGACGACGTCACCGCCGGACGACCGGTGGACCGTGACACGCACCTCGGTCGCGTCGGACACGTTCGTCGCGCGGATATCGACGCCGATGCCCTTGTACTTCTCGCCCGCCGTGAAGTACGGGTCGACGTGGAGGGAGGGTGTCGCCTCGAACTCGATGACCTGATCGCGCAGCGTCATCGAGGCGATCTGCGCGGTGCCGCCTTCCGTGTGGAAGCCGATGCCGGCAAGTGAGTAGAAGGGCGGGATGGGCGACATGGCATTGAACCGATCGCCGACTTCGAAGGTCTTCGACTGGCCCCAAGCAGTGATCGTCCACGCCTCGGTCACGATCCAGTCAGTGTCCAACGCGTCATCGATGTCGCTGCAGTCTCTGGGCTCGACGAACGACCAGTCCTCCGTCACGGAGAGCTCGCAGCTGAGATAGGCGATCCCTGCGGTTTCGGCCGTCGCACCGTAGGCGACCTCGAGGTCGATCCAGAGCCGACTGGCCCCGTCGAGTTTCGCCTCGATCCGCGCCGGGCCGGTGGTCGCGAGCTCGTCACCGGTGACGGGATCGACCTCGCCAGCGGTGGAGCCGGTGAAGAAGGCCTGCCAGTCACCGCCCGCCGCCAGCGTGTTGTCGATGAGCGGGTACGCCCGGTCCGCCAGACGGTGCATCACCGCACCGTCGAGCACGAGGACGTCGCGCCCGGCATCGGCGACGACCTCGGCGGCGGTCGCCGTGCTGGCGACCCACACCGCCCCCGGTTCGGTCGAGATGTCCTGCTGCAGCACCGTGATGTCCGCGCCGCCGGGGACGGCCGCCGCCGGGGCCGCGAGGCCGATGAGCCCGGCCATCGAGAGCGCTGCGGCGCTGACGCCGGCGACGAGCGTGCGTCGCGCATTCCTCGAAACAAACGGCATCGTCGCCATCAGTGCCCCCTCTGTGGTCCGTCCGCGAGGGTACCGTCAATGACCCCCGTGTGTCACCATTTCGGGGGTAACTGAGTGTGACTCAGCTTTCGAGGATGTCGACCTCGTGGAGCACCGAGGCGCCGATCTGCGCCCGGAGCGCATCGAGGACCCCGTCCGGGACGGCCGCCGACACCGTGACGATCGCGAGCGCCTCGGCACCGTCCTTGCCGCGCGCGACGGAGAGCGCATCGATGTTGATGCCCTCCTTCGCGAGCGCCGCACCATAGGTCGCGATGACCCCCGGCTTGTCCTCGTAGACCATGACGATGTGGTGCTCGGCGATCGCGGCCTCGATCTCGTAGCCGTTGATGCCGACGATCTTCTCCGCCATCTTCGTGCCGGACAGCGTGCCGGCGACCTCGACCTGGCTGCCGTCGGCAAGGACACCACGGAGCGTCGTCGTGTTGCGGTACGCCTCCGAGGTCTCCGAGGTGCTGAGACTCACCTCGATGCCACGCTGCTCGGCGAGGAGCGGGGCGTTCACGTAGGAGACGTTCTCGCTCACGATGTTCGTGAAATAGCCCTTGAGCGCCGCGAGCCGGTATGCGCTCACGTCGTAGGCGGCGAGCTCACCGCGGACGTCGACCTCGAGGCTCTGGAGCCGGCCGGCTGCGAGCGCGGAGAAGATCTGTCCGAGCTTCTCGACGAGCGCGATGCCCGGGCGGACGAAGGGGTCGATGACGCCACCGGCGACGTTGACCGCGTCGGGGACGAGGTCGCCCTCGAGCGCGAGCTTGACCGAGCGGGCGACCGCGACGCCCGCCTTCTCCTGCGCCTCGTCGGTCGAGGCGCCGAGGTGGGGGGTGACCGAGACGTTCGGGAGTGCCGTCAGGCGGGTGTCGGCGGGGGGCTCGGTGACGAAGACGTCGAGCGCGGCGCCCGCGATGACGCCCGTCGTCAGCGCGGTGTGAAGGGCGTCCTCGTCGATGAGGCCGCCGCGCGCGACGTTGACGATGAACGCGCTCGGCTTCATCCGCGCGAGCTGCTCGGTCGAGATCATGCCCGTCGTCTCGGGCGTCTTCGGCATGTGGATCGTGATGAAGTCCGAGACCTCGAGGAGCTCCTCGAGCGAGACGAGCCGCACCCCAAGCTGCTGCGCGCGCGCCGGCGCGATGTACGGGTCGTAGGCGACGATGTCGACGCCGAATGCGCGGAGCCGCTCCGCGATGAGGCCGCCGATCCGACCGAAGCCGATGATGCCGAGCGTCTTCTCGTAGAGCTCGGTGCCCGTGAACTTTGAGCGCTTCCACTCCCCCGCGGCGAGGCTCGCGTGGGCGGCCGGAAGGTGCCGGGCGAGGCTGAGGATGTGGGCGATCGTCAGCTCCGCGGCCGAGATGATGTTCGACGTCGGGGCGTTGACGACCATGACGCCCGCCGCGGTCGCCGCCTTGATGTCGACGTTGTCGAGGCCGACGCCCGCGCGGGCGATGACCTTCAGCACCGGCGCCGCGGCGATCGCCTCGGCGTCCATCCGGGTCGCGGAGCGGATGAGGACCGCGCTCGCCTCGGCGAGGGCCGCGAAGAGGGCCGCACGGTCGGTCCCGTCGACGGTGCGGACGTCGAAGTCGCCCCCGAGCGCGTCGATCGTGGCGGGCGAGAGTTCTTCGGCAATGAGGACGACGGGCTTCGACACGGTTGACCCTTTGGTGTTCGACGCGAATGGTGCCCCACCAGCCTACTTGCCGGGCGCAGGCGGCCCGTTCACGTTACGGGCCCTCAGCGGAGTCCGTCGTCTCCGAGGGCGCTGGAGCCTCCGCCGCCGCAGCGGCAGCCTCCGCGGCCGCTGCGACCGCCGCCTCGGACAGCGGCGGGCGCAGCCGCACGGTCGCGCCTCCGTCGAACCGGACGATGTAGCCCCCCGGGCCGGGTTCTCCGGGCGGGAAGTCCGTCGTGATGAGGTTCGCGCCGCTCCCGAGCGCCGCCTCACGGCCGCCTCCCTCGGTGGTGAGGTCGGCATCGGCCCGGGTGCGGACGATGACGCCGGTCGCCGCGAGGAATGCGATGTCATCGTCACGAGGATCGTTGCGGATGGCGAATGCCGCCGATCCGTCCTCGCGCCCGACGAAGACGCTGCTGCCGCCCGTGCCGAGCGCCTCGAACGCCGCGTCGGAGTTGTTGTCCGTGTAGACGAGGAAGCGCCCGCGCGCCTCGGCGAGGGTCGGCCAGCCGCCTCGCGCCGCGACCGCCTCCGGCGTGATGAGCTTCTCCCCGAGGGCGTCCCCGACGACCTCGTCGAGCCGCTCGACCGCTTCCACGTCCCAGGCACCGCTGAATGGGTCGAGGAAGCGGTAGTCCTCCTTGAGCTCGAGCTGGACGAAGATCGGCGCGTGCCCGGGGTGCGCATCCGACCACAGGTCGAGTTCGCGCAGCGCGAGCTCGAAGTCGGGGGCGTTCGACCGATTCGCGACGAGCGGGACGTGCGAGTTCGTGAACCGTCGGCCGGTATTCCGAGGATCAAGCTCGAATGCGCGGACGCCGTGCTCGAGCTGCGTCGTGAGATCCTCATGGCCGTAGCGCAGCGTCGCCGCGGTGCCGGGTTCGACGAGGTCGATGACGAAGAGCTGGAGCCCCGTCGGCTCGAGCACATAGCTGTTGTGGCTCGCGATGAACTGGAGCCGGTCGATCGGCGTCTCCTCGGGGACGTCAGGGGCGATCGCGGGATCGATCCAGCCGGCGATGGGACGATCGCTGAGCGCCGCGACGCGGGCGCGCTGCGAATCGAGGTCGTCCTGGGCCAGCCACAGTCCGTGGACGACCGGGATCGCGATCGCGAGGATCGCGAGCCCGACGAGGCCGAAGATCGTCCAGCCGACGGCTCTCGCCGCGACCCGACCACCCGAGGTCGGCGGGATGGCATGACGGGCCGGCCGCTCGTCCCCCTTGAGGATGCGGTGTCGGTACGCGGCGTCGTTGCTCATCGCGGCCCCAGGCTAGCCGCCGTGACCTCGATCCGCTCACCGCGCAGCGCCGCCCGGGCGAGGATCATGACGGCACCGACGAACATCGCCGTGCCGAAGACGTTGACGCCGACGCTCGACAGCCCCGCGACATCCGCGCCGCCCGAGGCGGGGTCGAGCGAGGTGTGGGCGAGCACGACGAGGCCGAGCAGGGCGAGCCCGAGCGTCACGAGCACCCGACTCGACCGCGGGTACCGCGCCGAGTCCTCGTTCGCGGCCTCGGCGCCGGTGATGAGGCCCCAGACCTGGCCGAAGACGATTGTACCGAGCAGACCGCTGCCGAGGAGCAGCCCGATCGGGTCGGCGATGAGCTCGCGGTGCTCGTAGCAGGCGGCCGCGAGCGTCAGCGCGGCGATCGCGGTGAGCCGCACCGTGTCGAGCCGGCGCCGCACGAGCGCCCAGACGAGCAGGGCACACGCGCAGACGGTCACGACGGCCGCGAGCCGCTGCCCGATCGCGCCGACCGAGGCGCCGAGCCATGCGGGTAACCCGACGGCGACGAAGGCCGAGCCGACGACGACGAGGGCCTCGGGGATGCGCCGCACCCCACGGCGAGCCACCACAAGGCCGAGCACGACGAGCCCGATGCCGCTCACGACGAGCCAGGCGTACATGACGGCTCCCCCGCCGACGGTGACCGCGCCGACCGTGAGGACATCGATGAACTCGCCACCGGCGCCGAACTGCATCGTTGTCGTCCGGATGAGCAGGAGCAGCCCCATGAGGACGATCGGGAGCGCCGCGATCGCCGCGAGCGGCAGCGCCATGACCGCGAGCCCCGTCGTGAGTCCCGGCAACTCGGTCGGCGTCCCCCGACGGAGCCTCGCGATCGCCCACGACAGCCCCCCGACGGCGGCGACGAGCAGGACCGTGCCGAGGAGCTCCCACACTGCGGGACCGGGTCGGGCCGCGAATGTCCCGCCGTAGGCGACGAGGTCCCACCCGCGCCAGACGAGGACGAGCGCGAGTGCGATGCCGACCGCGGCACGTCCGAGGCGCCTGGCGACGCTCGCGAGCGTGTACGCGGCCGCCGTCACCGCGACCTCGGCGACGCCGAGCCCCGCCGCGAGGAAGGTCGGCAGCGCGAAGACGACGAGCATCGTCACGGCGTACGCGAGGAAGTCCGCGACCCTCGCGCCCTCGGCCGAGGCGTCCGCAGCGAGCACGCCGACCGTCGTCGCGAAGCCGATCGAAATGGCGCCGAACACCGCATCCCACCAGCGCAGTCCGCGTCCTCCGCGCGCCGCGGTCCACGCGAGCAGGCCGGCGGCGAGCACGATGGCGGTGACCGTCTCAGCGGACCACCGCGCCGATTCCGCCGCGAGGCTCGCGGTCAGCATCGCGATGACGATCGCGACGGGCCACCGGGCCCAGGCGGATGCGTGGAGCGCCCCCGCCCACAGCAGGGTCAGGGTGACGACGACGAGCATGAGGGGGACCGCCGCGAGCCAACTCGGCAGCGGCGCTGGGGCGATGAAGTCCCGCAGCATCCCGCCGAGGAGGACGAGCAGCAGCGCGATCCCGGCGCCCGAGTAGGCGATGACGACGAGCGTGCCGAGGCCCCGCGGCCAGTGGTGGGCCCGAATGACCCCACGACGGATCGGGTCGATGACGACCTTGCGCAGGACGTCGAGCGCGACGAGCCCGACGCCCCTCAGGACGACCATGGCCCGTCGCGCCCGGCAGGCTCAGCGCGCGGCGGAGCCGTCGACGTAGTCGGCGTCCTGCTGCTTCCAGGCGAAGAGGGCACGGAGCTGGCGCCCGGTCGTCTCGATCGGGTGCTGCTCAGCCTCGGCCCGGAGCGACTTGAACTCGGGGGCCCCGCCGTCCTGGTCGCCGATGAAGCGCGTCGCGAAGGCGCCGGACTGGATGTCGGCGAGGACGTCCTTCATGCGGGCCTTGACGCTCGGGTCGATGATGCGCGGGCCCGAGACGTAGCCGCCGTACTCGGCGGTGTCCGAGATCGACCAGTTCATCTTCGCGATGCCGCCCTCGTTGATGAGGTCGACGATGAGCTTGAGCTCGTGGAGGACCTCGAAGTAGGCGATCTCCGGCTGGTAGCCGGCCTCCGTCAGGGTCTCGAAGCCGTACTTGATGAGCTGCTCGAGCGATCCGCAGAGGACCGACTGCTCGCCGAAGAGGTCGGTCTCGGTCTCCTCGGTGAACGTCGTCTTGATGACGCCGGCGCGGGTGCCGCCGATCGCCTTCGCGTAGGAGAAGGCGAGCTGCCAGGCGTTGCCGGTCGCGTCCTGCTCGACCGCGACGATGTCGGGGATGCCGCGACCGGCGACGAACTCGCGGCGGACCGTGTGCCCCGGGGCCTTCGGCGCGACGAGGACGACATCGACGCCCTCGGGCGCCTCGATGTAGCCGTAGCGGATGTTGAAGCCGTGACCGAAGAGGAGCGTGTTGCCGGGCTCGAGGTTGTCCTTGACGTCGGCGGCGTAGAGGCCGCGCTGGTGCTGGTCGGGCGCGAGGATGACGACGACATCCGCCCACTTGGCAGCCTCGGCGGTCGTCATGACCGTGAAGCCCGCCTCGGCGGCCTTCGCGACAGACTTCGAGTCGGCCTTGAGGCCGATGCGGACCTCGACTCCGGAGTCGCGGAGGTTGAGCGCGTGCGCATGCCCCTGCGAGCCGTAGCCGATGACGGCGACCTTCTTGCCCTGGATGAGGGAGAGGTCGGCGTCCTTGTCGTAGGCGATTTCAGCCACTTGGTGTTCCTTTTCTGCTTCAGTTCTTGAAGACGCGTTCGGTGATGGACTTGGGGCCCCGGCCGATGGCGAGGGTACCGGACTGGGCGAGCTCCTTGATGCCATAGGGCTCGAGCAGGCGCAGCAGCGCCTCGACCTTCTGACGGTCGCCGGTCACCTCGATGACGAGGGCCTCCGCGGCGACGTCGACGACGCTCGCACGGAAGAGCCCTACCGCCTCGAGCACCTGCGAGCGGGTGACGTTATCGACCTTGACTTTGATGAGCAGGTGGTCGCGGAGCACGGAGCCGCCCGGCTCGAGCTCGACGACCTTGATGACGTTGACGAGCTTGTTCAGCTGCTTCGTGACCTGCTCGAGCGGCGTGTCCTCGACGTCGACGACGACCGTGATCCGGGAGAGCCCCTCGATCTCGCTGCGCCCGACGGCGAGTGATTCGATGTTGAAGCCGCGGCGGGCAAAGAGCCCGGCGACGCGGGTGAGCAGACCCGGCTTGTCCTCCACGAGGAGGCTGAGCACGTGACTCATGGCGATCTCAGTCCTCATCCCACGCCGGGGCGTGATCGCGGGCGTACTGCACCTCGGAGTTGCCGGTGCCCTGCGGCACCATCGGCCAGACCATCGCGTCGCGGGACACGATGAAGTCGATGACGACCGGGCGATCGTTCGTCTCGAGAGCGAGCTTGATCGCGGGGTCGATCTCCTCCTCCTTCGTCACGCGGATCGCGAGCGCACCGTAGGCCTCCGCGAGCTTGACGAAGTCGGGGATCATCCGGGTCCCGCCGCCGGTCTCGAGGTCGGTGAAGGAGTGGCGGCCGTCGTAGAAGAGCGTCTGCCACTGACGGACCATGCCGAGCGAGGAGTTGTTGATGATCGCGACCTTGATGGGAATGTTGTTGATCGCGCAGGTCGCGAGCTCCTGGTTGGTCATCTGGAAGCAGCCGTCGCCGTCGATCGCCCAGACGACGCGGTCCGGCTGCGCGACCTTCGCGCCCATCGCGGCGGGCACGCCGTAGCCCATCGTGCCGGCGCCGCCGGAGTTGAGCCACGCATTCGGGCGTTCGTACTTGATGAACTGCGCCGCCCACATCTGGTGCTGCCCGACGCCCGCCGCGTAGATCCCCTCGGGGCCCGTGAGCTCACCGATCCGGCGGATGATGCGCTGCGGCGAGAGGTGGCCGTCGGTCGGCTCATCGAAGCCGAGCGGGTAGGTCTCCCGGAGCTTGTCGAGCCGCGACCACCAGGCGGTGTAGTCCGGCTTCGTCGACGCGAATGCGTCCCGCACGGCGACCGTGAAGTCGACGAGCACGTCCTTGACGTCGCCGACGATCGGCACCTGCGCCTCGCGGATCTTGCCGATCTCCGCGGGGTCGATGTCGACGTGGATGACCTTCGCGCTCGGCGCGAACTCGCTCACCTTCCCAGTGACCCGGTCGTCGAAGCGGGCGCCGAGCGCGATGATGAGGTCCGATTCCTGCAATGCGAGGACCGCCGGGACGGCGCCGTGCATGCCCGGCATGCCGAGGTGGAGCGGGTCCGAGTCGGGGAAGACACCGCGAGCCATGAGCGTCGTGACGACCGGTGCACCGATGAGGTGGGCGAACTCGGCGAGCTCCGCGGAGGCCTTGGCCCGGCCGACGCCACCGCCCGCGTAGATGACGGGGCGCTTCGACTCCGCGATGAGCTGCGCGGCGGCGACGACCTGCTTGCCGTGCGCCTTCGTCACCGGGCGGTAGCCGGGCAGGTCGACCTTCGGCGGCCAGATGAAGGGCGCCGAGTTCTGCTGCGCGTCCTTCGTGATGTCGACGAGCACTGGGCCGGGGCGGCCCGTCGTCGCGATGTGCGCGGCTGCGACGAGCGTCGCCGGCACATCCTCGGGTCGGGTCACGAGGAAGGAGTGCTTCGTGATCGGCATCGTGATGCCGACGATGTCGACCTCCTGGAACGCGTCGGTGCCCATGACGGTCGAGAAGACCTGACCGGTGATCGCGAGCAGCGGCACGGAGTCCATGTAGGCATCGGCGATCGCCGTGACGAGGTTCGTCGCGCCCGGGCCGCTCGTCGCGATCGCGACACCGAGGCCGCCGGTCGCGGCCGCGTAGCCCTCCGCGGCATGCCCGGCGCCCTGCTCGTGCCGCACGAGGATGTGGCGGACGGCGGTCGAGGCCATGAGCTCGTCGTAGAACGGCATGATCGCCCCGCCCGGGAGCCCGAAGACGTCCTTGACGCCGAGGTGCTCGAGGGTGCGCAGGACGGCACCGGATCCCGTCAGGACCTCGGGGGCGCGGCCGGCCGCCGGCTGCGCGGGCGACGAATCGATGATGGACATGGCGAGCTTTCCTTGGAATGGCACAGTGGGCATCGGTACTGCGTGGCGGAATGGCGCCTCAGCACTGATGAGAACTCGTCCGGTCGGGCTTCCGGCCTGAACGTGCCCAGGACTGGTTGTGCCACCCGGGTGTCTATCGGACGACCAGCCTACCGCATGGGCGAGACGCGCATTCCTCCGCCGATCCGGCGGGCGATCGATCCCTGGCCCGCCGCGCTCAGACCAGGAGCACGGGCTGGCCGTAGGAGGCGACCGCCCGGTCGTGCGTCAGGAGGGTCATGCCCTCGGCGCTCGCCTGCGCGACGAGGAGCCGATCGAACGGGTCCGAGTGATGGGGCGGTAGCCCGGCGACGGGCAGGACGTGCTCGGCCTCGATCGGCAACTCCTGGTAGCCCGCGGCGCGCAGGCCGGAGCGGAGCACCCGGGCATCGACGGCGAAGTCCGGGCGGCCGAGCCCCGACTTAATGACGACCTCCCAGAGGCTCACGACGCTGTACCAGAGCTCGTTGCGGGCCTCGAGGAGCAGCTCGGTCGCCTCGCGGGACAATGCCTCCGGGCGCGCCGCAGCCCCGAGCAGGAGGTGCGTGTCGAGCAGGAGCCTCATGCCCCGCCCTCGAACATCCGCCGGAGCTCCTCGGGCGAGAGCATCTCATCGAAGTCGTCGGGCACCTCGATGACGCCCGCGAGGAATCCGAGCCGCGGCACGGCAGACGCCCCCGCCTCGATCGGGACGAGTCGGGCGACGGGGATGCCGGCGCGCGCGATGACGATCTCGTGTCCGTCCGCCACCTCGGCGAGCAGCTTCGAGAAGTTCGTCTTCGCCTCGTGGACATTGACCGGGCGAGCGCCGATGGTGCGCATGAGCCTTAGTCTATTCGACTTAGTCCAGTCATGCATTCTGACCAACTTGATCAGATCGCGCTACCCTCGAAGCATGCCGACCGTGAACATCTACGAGGCGAAGACGCACCTCTCTCGGCTCCTCGCGGCCGCCGACGCCGGCGAGGAGGTGCTCATCGCCAGACGCGGCGTGCCGCGCTGGCGCCTCGAGCCGATCGCCCCCGAGGCCCCGCGTCGCCGACCGGGTGACTGGGCCGGCGCGGTCGACTACGCCGAGGACTGGAAGTCCTGGGGCGAGGACGAGGAGCGGGACTGGTATGGCGACGGCCCTGCTGCTTGACACCCAGCACTTCCTCTGGTGGCAGGAGGGCAGCCCCCGGCTCCGCGCCGAACTCGTCACCCGGATCGAGCGGGCTCCCGCCGTCTACGTCTCCGCGGTCACGGCCGTCGAGATCGCGATCAAGACCTCGATCGGCAAGCTGCGCGTCCCCGATACCCCCTTCGAGGAGGCGATCGCCGAGGCCGGCTTCACCTCGCTGCCCTTCGCGGTGCATCACGCCGAGGCGCTCCGCGGTCTGCCCCTCCACCTCCGCGATCCCTTCGACCGGATGCTCGTCGCCCAGGCGATCGCGGACGAGCTCCCGCTCGTGAGCTCGGACGCGACGCTCTCGGCCTATCCCGTGCAGCTGATCTGAGCCGACTCAGACGCGGCGGGCAGGAGCCTCAACCCCGGACCGCGAGCGAGGCGAGTCCGGAGCTCATTCCCACAGCGTCCCCTCCGGTGCCGCCGCGCGGATGCGCTCGTCCTTGGTGACGAGCGGGGCGCCCGTCGCAACCGCGTGCGCGAGGATGAGCCGGTCGAACGCGTCGCGACTGAAGTCGAGCGGAAGCGCGGCGGCCACGACATCGATGAACGGGGTGCCATCGGTCGCGAGTCCGATGCTCCGGCCGAGCTCGGCGAGGATCTCATCGGGGCTCGCGGTGATGCGTCCGATCTCCCGGAGATACGCCAGCTCGAGCTTCACGACGGGCGAGACCCGGAGCGGCTCGACAGCCAGACGGCTCCTCGTCGCCTCGGGGATGCGCCGGAACTCCCCCGCGGCAAGCCAGACGACGACATGGGTGTCGAGATGCAGGCTCACCTCAGAGGTCCCCGCCGCCCTGCCACTCCTCGGACCAGCCGAGCCCGACGAGCTCCTCCGGATCGCCCACGATGAGCCCTGCGATCGGTCGGATGCGGTCGAGACGGTCGACCTCGGCCTCGGCGACGAGCCGGAGCGTGCGCCCCTTCCGCGCGATCTCGAGCGGCTCACCGGTCGCGATCACCTGATCGGCGAGCCGATACAGGTCGCTACGGAGCTCGGAGAGCGTGACTCGCGCATTCATGTCTCGATGATAGCCGAGTCGTACGTGCGTGACCGGCGCAGTCGTACGAGCGACACCCGCCGGGCGACTCGCTCAGCCGGTGACGGCGCCGACCGAGGCGGAGTGGACGAGCTTCGAGTACTTCGCGAGGACGCCTCGCGTGTAGCGCGGAGGCATCGGCTCCCAGCCCTCGCGGCGCCGCGCGAGCTCCGCCTCATCGACGAGCAGGTCGAGCGAGCGGGCGGCGACGTCGACACGGATCCGGTCGCCATCGCGGACGAAGGCGATGGGGCCGCCGTCGACGGCCTCCGGCGCGATGTGGCCGATGCACAGGCCCGTCGTGCCGCCCGAGAAGCGGCCGTCGGTCACGAGGAGCACGTCCTTGCCGAGGCCCGCGCCCTTGATCGCGCCGGTGATCGCGAGCATCTCGCGCATGCCCGGCCCGCCCTTGGGGCCCTCGTAGCGGATGACGACGACCTCGCCGGGCTTGATCGAGCCCTCCGTGAGGGCGTCGAGCGCCGCCCGCTCGCGCTCGAAGACCCGCGCGGGGCCCTCGAAGACGTCCGCGTCGAAGCCCGCGGTCTTGACGACCGCGCCCTCGGGGGCGAAGGAGCCGTGGAGGATCGTCAGGCCGCCGGTGGCATGAATGGGGTTGTCGAGCGTGCGGAGCACCTCGCCGTCGAGCGGGTCGGGTGAGAGCTCCGCGAGGTTCTCCGCGACCGTCTTGCCGGTCACGGTGAGCGCGTCGCCGTGGAGGAGGCCCTCCTCGAGGAGCGCGTTCATGAGGACGGGGATGCCGCCGCGGCGGTCGACGTCGTTCATGACGTACTTGCCGAAGGGCTTGAGGTCGCCGATGTGCGGGACCTTCGCGCCGATGCGGTTGAAGTCGTCGAGGCTGAGCTCGACCTCCGCCTCGTGCGCGATCGCGAGGAGGTGGAGGACGATGTTCGTCGAGCCGCCGAGCGCCATGCCGACCGCGATCGCGTTCTCGAATGCCTCGCGGGTGAGGATGTCGCGCGCGGTGTGGCCGCGGCGGAGCATGCCGATGACCGCCTCCCCCGAGCGGTGCGCGTAGTAGTCACGGCGGCGGTCGGCGGACGCGGGGCTCGCCGAGCCCGGGAGCGCGAGGCCGAGCGCCTCCGCGACGGAGGACATCGTGTTCGCCGTGTACATGCCGCCGCAGGCGCCCTCGCCGGGCGCGAACGCGCATTCGATCCGCTTCGCGTCCTCGAGCGACATCTTCCCGGCCTTGACGGCGCCGACCGCCTCGAAGGAGTCGACGATCGTGATGTCTTTCTCGGTGCCATCCGACAGCCGCACCCAGCCGGGCGCGATCGAGCCGGCGTAGAGGAAGACGCTCGCGAGGTCGAGTCGAGCCGCCGCCATGAGCATGCCGGGGATCGACTTGTCGCAGCCGGCGAGGAGCACGGAGCCGTCGAGGCGCTCCGCCTGGATGACCGTCTCGACGCTGTCTGCGATGACCTCGCGGCTCACGAGCGAGAAGTGCATGCCCTCGTGGCCCATCGAGATGCCGTCCGAGACCGAGATGGTGCCGAACTGCAGGGGGTAGCCGCCGCCCGAGTGGACGCCCTCCTTCGCCGCCTGCGCGAGGCGGTCGAGCGAGAGGTTGCACGGCGTGATCTCGTTCCACGAGGACGCGATGCCGATCTGCGGCTTGTCCCAGTCTGCGTCGCCCATCCCGACCGCGCGGAGCATGCCGCGGGAGGTCGTCGCCTCGATGCCATCGGTGACGGTCCGCGAACGCGGCTTGATGTCGACACTGTCAGCCATGCCAGGAAGTCTAGGACGCCCGCGGCCCGCGCCTCACGGCAGCGAGTGCGCATGTTTCCGCCGAGCGTGCATGAACCTCGGCGCACACTCGGCGAGATCATGCTCATTCGAGTAATGCGAGTACCGTGGGGCCCATGCGCCGAATCATCCTGAACACCTCCGTGCTCAGCGCCGTCATCGGCGTCTGGGGTCCGGTCCAGGCGACGCGCCACGGGCCGCGCGACTGGAAACTCGCGCTCATGTGGGTGAGCTGGGGCATCTCGGTTGCGATCGCCGTCGGCACCGTCGTCGAAGAGACGAAGGCCTACCGCGCACTCGAGGAGCTCGATGACCCGCGCGAGCTCGAGCGGTGAGCCGGGGTCGCGAGTCGCGCATTCCTCCCACATGGCGAGAGGCCCGATCCGCAGACCGGGCCTCTCAGGTGGTACGCCCCCTCGGACTCGAACCGAGAACCCATTGATTAAGAGTCAATTGCTCTGCCAATTGAGCTAGAGGCGCTTAGGCCCGCGCGACCGCAGCCGATCGAACCGAGGGATCACTCTACCACCTCCGCGCACCGGCACGGGGTGATCCCCGGGCGCCCATAGGGTGGTCAGGTGACCTCACCCGAGCACTCCGCGCCGCCGCGCCTGTCCCCCGGGGACGCGGCCCCGGCCTTCGCACTCGCCGACCAGCACGGCAGGACCGTGCGGCTCGCCGATTACCGGGGGCGCCGCGTCGTGCTCTTCGCCTACCCGCAGGCGATGACGCCGGGATGCACGACCGAGGCCTGCGACTTCCGGGACGCCGAGGCCTCGCTGCAGGCCGCGGGGCTGGCGGTCCTCGGCATCTCCCCCGACGAGGTCGACAAGCAGGCGCGGTTCGCCGAGCGCGACGAGCTCGGCTACCCGCTCCTGTCCGACCCGGAGCACGAGGTCCTCGCCGCATACGGCGCCTGGGGCCCCAAGCAGAACTACGGCCGCTGGTACGACGGCGTCATCCGCTCGACCTTCGTCATCGACGCCGCGGGCCGCATCGAGCACGCCCTGTACAACGTCAAGGCGACGGGTCACGTCGGCCGCGTGCGTCGGCTCCTCGGGATCTGAGCTCGGCATCGTCGCGGAGGAATGCTCGGACTCAGCGGTCCTTCGGCGCACTCCCGTAGGTGGCGACGACGGGCCGGGAGACGCACAGCGCGATGCCCGCGACCGCGGGGACGAAGAGCACCCAGCCGAGCCACTCGGGACCGAGGAGGCCCTGGAAGCCGACGATCGAGCAGCCGAGTTGGAGCACCTGCCACGTCAGCACCCCGCCGAGGAGCCGGCGGCGGCGGCCGCGGAGCCCGACCGCGAGGGAGGCGACAAACGCGACGAGGATCGCCGCCGTCACGAGGAGCGCGATCGTCGTCGGCGTGAACCCGGCCTGAGCGCCGCCCACGACGACGAGCACGAGGCCCGCCGCGAGCAGCGCCGTTTCGAGCCAGAGGAGCGCGATGAGACCGGTCACGGCCGGGTGCATCGGACCCGGCTCCGGCGTCTCGGATTTCGTCACGAGCCCATTCCGTCCCACACCTGCTGAGAAATTGCTGATCGGGTGGAAAAAAGTTGTTGACCAGAATCCACCACCGTGGGATTCTAGATGACGCAAGATTTTCCGGCTCCCGATGAAGTGAGCGGTCACAGGAAGTCATCCCGACTCGGCACGGTTCCCGTGCCCGCAGTCGAGTGCCGCAACACTGAAATGGAGTACCACCCGATGGATTGGCGCGACAAGGCTGCCTGCCTCACGGCAGACCCCGAGCTCTTCTTCCCGATTGGCAACACCGGCCCCGCCGTCGACCAGATCGAGAAGGCGAAGGCGGTCTGCGCGACCTGCCCCGTCACCGAGATGTGCCTCCAGTACGCGCTCGACACGTCCCAGGACTCTGGCGTGTGGGGTGGCCTGTCGGAGGACGAGCGCCGCGCGCTCAAGCGTCGCGCCGCGCGCGCCCGCCGCGCCTCCTGAGCCGACGCGGCGCGACCGGCACGGGCCGCGCCGTCGCCGCGCTCAGTCGCGGCGCTTGCGCCCGAGCCAGGTGAGCGGGACCTCAATCGTCACCTCGGTGCCGCTGCCGACGAGCGTGTGCCAGTCGATCGAGCCCGAGAGCTCGCCCTGGATGAGGGTGCGGACGATCTGCGTGCCGAGACCCGAGCCGACTTTCCCCTCCCCGAGGCCGACCCCGTTGTCGCGCACCCGGACGGTGAGCAGCTCCGCGGTCCGCTCGGCGGTGATGACGACCTCGCCATCGCTGCGTCCGACGAGCCCGTGCTCGACCGCATTCGTCACGAGCTCGGTCAGCGCGAGCGCGAGCGGCGTCGCGTACTCGCTCGGCAGCTCGCCGAAGGTGCCCTCGAGCGTCGGCTGGACCTTCGTCGAGCCGCTCGCGGCGACCTCGGCGATGAGGAGCAGCACGCGCTCGAAGACGACGTCGAAGTCGACGTTCTGACTCAGCCCCTCCGAGAGGGTGTCGTGGACGACCGCGATCGCCGACACCCGCCGCATCGCCTGGTTGAGGGCCTCGCGGGCCTCGTCGCTGTGCGTCCGGCGGGCCTGGATCCGCAGCAGTGAGGCGACGGTCTGCAGGTTGTTCTTGACGCGGTGGTGGATCTCCCGGATTGTCGCGTCCTTCGTGAGGAGCTCGCGTTCCTGACGGCGGACCTCCGTGACGTCGCGCGCGAGGATGACCGCCCCCGAGCGCTCCCCCGCCTTCTTGAGCGGGATCGCGCGGAGGGCGATGACGACGCCGCGGGCCTCGACGTCCGCGCGCCAGGGCGCCCGCCCGGTGACGACGAGGGGCAGCGTCTCGTCGACGACGGCACGGGAGCCGATGAGCGCGGTCGTCACCTCCGGCAGTGAGCGCCCCTCGAGCTCGTCGTCGAAGCCGAGACGGTTGAATGCGCTGAGCGCGTTCGGGCTCGCAAACGTCACGTCCCCGTCGACGTCGACGCGGATGAGGCCGTCCGAGGCGCGCGGGGCAAACCGCCTCGGCACGCTCGGGGCGTCCCGGTCGGGGAAGGCGCCCGCGGCGATCATGTCGAAGAGCTCGTTCGCGCACTGATTGAAGGTGAGCTCCTGCCGGCTCGGCGTCCGCGTGTCGGAGAGATTCGAGTGCCGCGTAAGGACCGCGATCGGCACCGTCGTGATCTCGGGCGCACCGTCCGAACCCAGCTGCCGGAAGACCGGCACCGCGCGCACGTGGGTCGCCGCCTCGCCGTACCAGTCGGGGGCGTCGGTGTCGACGATGCGCTTCGACCGGTACGCCTCCTCGACCTGGCGCCGCCACATCGGCTTGACGCGCTGCCCGACGACATCGCGGTAGAAGAGCGTCGCGGCCCCGCTCGGCCGGGCGAGCGCGACGGCGATGAAGTCGCCGTCGCGGGTCGGCACCCACATGACGATGTCCGCGAATGCGAGGTCCGCGAGGAGCTGCGAATCCGCGAGGAGCAGGTGCAGCCACTCGATGTCGACGGCGCTCGCACGACCGTGGGCTTCGACGAGATCGCTCAGAGTCGACACGGCATCAGGCTAGTCGACCCGTCGCCCTCACTTATCCACATGATGCTGACGAATCTCGTCGCGAACGCGCTCGTCATGATTGCATGACGGCAGCAGCCGCCCGGAGCGCTGCAGTCATGGTTCTTTCACGTCAAGGGGGGAACGATGTCGATTCCGTTGCCATCAGCTGGTCGCACCGGACGCCGCCAGACGCGGCTCGCTCCGGTGGAGGACTACTACGACCATCGGCAGCACCCGTCGCAGCTGCCGGACCCCGCGCCGCTCGTGCGCAATCTCACGCGGTGCATCTTCGAGATCCTCATGGGGGCTCGTGACATCGAGCAGGCGGCCCGGTGGGTCGACCCCGAGGTCCTCACCAAGATGGAGCGTCGGCTCACGCTCGAGCGTCGCGCGAGACGCGCCACCGGCCGTCCGACGACCTGGCCCAGGGCCGAGTTCGGCTCAAGCCTCATCGAGCGGCCGGCACCGGATGTCGTCGAATGCGTGACCGTCATCCACACCCCGGCGCGAGCGAGGGCGCTCGCGATGCGCCTCGTCGGCACGGACGGGCGGTGGCGCGCGACGCAGATCGCGCTGCTCTGAGCGCGGTGCGCTGATCACGCGGCTCAGCGCTTGCCGCGCTCCTGCTTCCGCCGCTGCTGCCGGTTGAGCCCCTCGGCCGGCTCGGCGGGGGCCTCGGTCGCCTGGCCGAACGCGCCCTTGCTCTGGGTCGCCTGCGCCTGCTGGACCTTCGCCTGCCGCGCCTGCGCGAGCTGCGCGCGCGCCGTCGCGGCGCGGTCGACCTGCCCGCTGCCACGACGCACCTCGACCTCGCCGTCGGCCTGCTCGCTCGGCGCGGAGAACTGGAGCTGCGCCTCCGGTGTCGTCGTCTGCCCGAGGCCGGCGGCCTGCACCTGCGGGTGCTGCGCGTCGCCGCCGGACTGGACCGAGACCTCGAGGTTGAAGAGGAAGCCGATCGTCTCCTCGCGGATCTGGCCCATCATCGTCTGGAACATCGCGTAGCCCTCGCGCTGATACTCGACGAGCGGGTCGCGCTGCGCCATCGCCCGGAGCCCGATGCCGTCCTTGAGATAGTCCATCTCGTAGAGGTGGTCGCGCCAGCGCCGGTCGATGACCGAGAGGACGACGCGGCGCTCGAGCTCGCGCATCGCCGATGAGCCGAGCGAGGCCTCGCGGCGCTCGTAGGCGAGGCGCGCGTCGGCGAGGAGCTCGCGCTCGAGGATCGCCGCGGTGACCTTGCCGCCGGCCTCCTCGCGGACCTCGTTCGGCGTGATCGACACGGGGAAGAGGGTCTTGAGCTCGGTCCAGAGGGCATCGAGGTCCCAACCGTCCGAGGAACCCTCGACGGTCTGCGAGGCGACGACGTCGCCGATGACCTGTTCGAGGAAGGTGCGGACGCGGTCCTGGAGGTCGTCGCCCTCGAGGATCTGCCGCCGGTCGCCGTAGATCGCCTCGCGTTGGCGGTTGAGCACGTCGTCGTACTTGAGGACGTTCTTGCGGATCTCCGCGTTGCGCGACTCGACCTGCGACTGGGCGGAGCGGATCGCACGGCTGACGACACCCGACTCGATCGCGACGTCGTCGGGAGCGCCCCGCATGAGCGCCGAGGCGGCCCCGGCGTTGAAGAGCCGCATGAGGTCGTCCTCGAGCGAGAGGTAGAAGCGGCTCTCGCCCGGGTCGCCCTGGCGCCCGGAGCGGCCGCGGAGCTGGTTGTCGATCCGTCGCGACTCATGCCGCTCGGTCCCGACGACGTAGAGGCCGCCCGCGGCGCGGACCTTCTCGGCCTCCGCCTCGACCTCCTCGCGGACCGCGGCGAAGACCTCGTCCCAGGCCGCCTCGTACTCGTCGGGCGTCTCGACGGGCGACAGGCCGCGCTCGTGCATGCGCTCGACGGCGAGGAACTCGACGTTGCCGCCGAGCATGATGTCGGTGCCGCGGCCGGCCATGTTCGTCGCGACCGTCACCGCGCCGAGTCGGCCGGCCTGCGCGACGATCTTCGCCTCGCGCGCGTGGTTCTTCGCGTTGAGGACCTCGTGCTTGATGCCGCGCTTCGCGAGCATCCGGGAGAGCCGCTCGGACTTCTCGACCGAGGTCGTCCCGGCGAGGACCGGCTGGCCCTGCTCGTGACGCTGGGCGATGTCCTCGACGACCATCTTGAACTTCGCCTCCTCGTTCTTGTAGACGAGGTCGGGCTGGTCCTTGCGGATCATGGGGCGGTTTGTCGGGATCGGCACGACGCCGAGCCGGTAGGTCGACATGAACTCGGCCGCCTCGGTCTCGGCCGTGCCGGTCATGCCGGAGAGCTTCTCGTAGAGGCGGAAGTAGTTCTGGAGCGTGACGGTCGCGAGCGTCTGGTTCTCCGCCTTGACCTGCACGCCCTCCTTCGCCTCGATCGCCTGGTGGATGCCCTCGTTGTACCGGCGGCCGGAGAGGATGCGCCCGGTGTGCTCGTCGACGATGAGCACCTCGCCGTTCATGACGACGTAGTCCTTGTCGCGCTTGAAGAGCGCGCGGGCCTTGATCGCGTTGTTGAGGAAGGAGATGAGCGGGGTGTTCGCGGACTCGTAGAGGTTGTCGATGCCGAGCTCGTCCTCGACCTTCTCGATGCCGGGCTCGAGGACGCCGACCGTGCGCTTCTTCTCGTCGAGTTCGTAGTCGACGCCCTCGACGAGCCGGTTCGCGATCCGGGCGAACTCGCCGAACCAGCGGTTCGCCTCGCCGGAGGCCGGCCCCGAGATGATGAGCGGCGTGCGGGCCTCGTCGATGAGGATCGAGTCGACCTCGTCGACGATCGCGAAGTGGTGGCCGCGCTGGACCATGTCCGAGGCCTGCCACGCCATGTTGTCGCGGAGGTAGTCGAAGCCGAACTCGTTGTTCGTCCCGTAGGTGATGTCGGCGGCGTACTGCTCGCGGCGCTGCTCGGGCGTCTGCCCGCTCAGGATGCAGCCGGTCGTCATGCCGAGGGCGCGATAGACGCGGCCCATGAGCTCGGACTGGTAGCTCGCGAGGTAGTCGTTGACGGTGATGACGTGGACGCCCTTGCCGGGGATCGCGTTGAGGTACGCGGCGAGCGTCGCGACGAGCGTCTTGCCCTCACCGGTGCGCATCTCCGCGATGTTGCCGAGGTGGAGCGCCGCACCGCCCATGAGCTGCACGTCGAAGTGGCGCAGGCCGATCGTGCGGCGGGCCGCCTCGCGGACCGCCGCGAAGGCCTCGGGGAGCATCTCGTCGAGCCGCTCGCCGGCCTCGTACCTGGCCCGGAAGTCGGCGGTCTCGCCGCGAAGCTCCTCGTCGCTGAGCTCGGCGAAGGCATCCTCGAGTGCGCCCACCTGTTCGGAGATTCGCTGCAGCCGTCGCAGCAGTCGGCCTTCGCCCACCCTGAGCATGCGCTCGAGCACGTTCGCCACGGATTGCACCTCGCTTCTGCCGCGCCTCGGTTCGGCGCGGGTGCGAGTCTATCTGGCGGGATGCTCGAGCACCTGCCCGGGTCCTGGGAGGGCTCAGGCGCGCTTGCGGCGCTCGTCCGCTCCCTCGACCGGGTACGCCTCGGCCTCGAGCGCGATGACCCCGTACGCCCAGCCCTTCCGGCGGTAGACGACGCTCGGCCGATCGGTCTCCGCGTCGATGAAGAGGAAGAAGTCGTGCCCGACGAGCTCCATGCGGTCCACCGCGTCCTCGCACCGCATCGTCTCCGCTGGGAAGCGCTTGCGCCGGATGACGACGGGCGACTCGCCGTGGTCGGCGGCCTCCTCGCCGATGATGGGGATCGAGCCGGTCGCGACGGCCCGGAGGACGTCGGCGCTCGCGGGCGTCACGTCGACGGCACTGAAGCCGTCGGCGGCGACCTCAGCGAGGGAGGCGGGGCGGTGGCGTCCGCGGTGGACCTTGCGACGGTCCTTCCCGGCGCGGATCCGCTCGAGGAGCTTGCCGTACGCGAGGTCGAATGCCGCGAACTTGTCGGCCGCCTCGGCCTCGGCGCGCACGAGGGGTCCGGGGCCGACGAGCGTGAGCTCGACTCGATCGTCGCCCGCGCCGCCGCGTGTCGCCGCGTGTCGCGTGACCTTCACATCGAGCGCGATCGCGCGGGGGGCGAGGGAGGCGATCTTCTCGGACTTCTCACTCGCGTATTCCCGGAATCGATCCGTGGTCTGAAGGCCCTTGGCGGTGATCGAGATGTCCATGTCTGACCTCCTGTCGCACGTCGCCCGCCGGAGGTTCCAGCCGATCCGATCGCGCTGTTTGGCACAAGCTACGCCTCCCGCCCGCAAATGTCACGAGCGCCCCGCGAGTCGTCGTCGCGCGAGGTCGGGGGCGGCGACGACGGCGCAGCCGAGCACCTCGCCCCCGGCCTCGCGGATGGCCGCCGTCGCGGCCCGCAGTGTCGACCCGGTCGTCGCGACGTCGTCGATGATGAGGAATGCGCGGCCGGCGAGCGACCCGCGGCTGCGGAATCGGAGCGGGCCGATCGCGAGACGGTCGGCCCGTCCGCGATGCTTCTGCGAACCGGCCCGCCAGCCGTGGCGGACCGCGAGGACGCGGGCGTCGGGCAGGCGTGCGCGCGTGGCGATGACCCGGAGCGGGGCGTAGCCGCGGCGCGCGAGCGCCCGCGGGCTCGAGGGGATGAGCGCCGCATCGGCCCGGCGCACGGGAGCGGCGCGGGGCCCGTCGAGCGCCGCCCCGACCGCGGCGCGGAGCAGGGGCGCGAGGGGCCGGGCGGCGTCGAGGCGGCCCTGCTCCTTGAGCGCGAGGATCGCGCCGCGGACGGCGCCCGCGTAGTCGGCCGCGCACCACACGGGCGCCCCCGGGTCGGCGTCGCAGCGGACGCGCACCGGCGCCGCGAGCTGTCCGAGTGCGGCCCGGCAGCGGTCGCAGCAGGCCCGGTCGGGTGCCCCGCAGCCGTAGCAGTCGACGGGCTGCACGAGGGCCCAGGCGTCGAGGAGCGCCTCGCGGCCGAGTCGGAGCAGCTCGGCGAGTGGGTCGGTGCGCTGGGGGCCCATCCGCCGATCCTCGCGCCGCGGCGCGATTGCGCCATCAGCACTCGGGTCCAGCGGGGATGCCGCCTGCCCGCGACCGCCTGTGGAGGACTCTCGAGGCCGACCTACTGCTGCACGCCGAGGAAGCTCGCCGTCAGCCCCGTGCCGTTCCAGCCCCCGTCGCTGCTCGCCGCCATGACGGAGCCCTCGACGAGCGCCCGAATGCCCGGGACGCCATCCCGCCCGCCGACGAGCTGCGCGCCGACGACGAGCTGGCCGAGCTCGTGCGATGGTGCGCCGATCGGGAGCACCCAGATGCGTTCGCCCGACGCGGCCGTGCTCGCGACGATGCTGCGGTCGTTGACCCAGGCCGCCGCGAGCAGCTCGCCGCTCGGGGCCGGAAGCTCGAGCGGCTGCCGGAGCAGGGTCGGCACGCCGTCCTGACGCTCAACGCCGTAGATGAGGATCCTGCTGCCGAGACCGCTACGGGTCGCGACGAGCAGTCGCGTGTCGTCGCGCGACATCGCGATCGAGACGATCGCGGCGTCGGTCGGCAGCGACTCGACCGCGAGGCCGACGGGCTGGCCGAGGCGGTCGTAGGCCTCGATGCGGCTCCCCGGACCGGCATCGACCGTCCAGACGAAGCCGTAGTGGTCGAGCGCGGGGGCGAGCAGCCCGGCGCGGTCGTCGATGACGGTCGGCTGATCGTCATCGGCCGACACATAGCGCACGGTGCCGTCCTCGGCGAGGTACGCCGCGCTCCGCGCATCCTGAGCGAGCGTCACGGCGACCGCACCGTCCGCGACGATGTGCTCCGTGACGCCCTCGATCTGGACGATGCCCGACGCGGTGCCGAAGCCGAAGTCGTCGGCCGTGCCGACGAGGACCGCGCCACTCGGCTGCGGGTCGATCGTCGCGAGCGGGCCGCTCGAGTCCGGTGCGAGCGCGACACCCGCAGCCCGCAGCTCGACGTCCGGCATGCCGAGCGTCGCGGCGAGCTGCTGACGCATGCGGTCGAGCCGTCGGCCGTCCGCCGTCGCGGCCTGCGCGGTGAGGTCGACGACGGCGCGCCCCTCCGAGACGACGACGCCGCCGGCGCCGACCGCCGTGCCGGGCGGGAACTCGGAGACGAGGACGCGGTTGAGCCAGGCGTCGGGGCCGTTCAGCAGCGCGGCGACGGCGCGGGAGGGCGTCGAGCCCCTCGAGGCGAACCAGCGGAGGTCGGGCACGAGGTACCGGAACGCGGGATCGAAGTAGTAGAGCGGGACGGCCGCGAATGCGCGGGTGAAGGCGACGGCGCCGAGCACGATCCCGTCGGGGGCCGAGGAGATCCGCCACTGGCCGTCCTCCTGGACGAAGGCGAACTCGGCGACGCGCGGGCTCGGCGGCGACTGCTCCCGGTAGCGGCCATCGGCGTCGACCGAGGCGGACATGACGAACTCGTAGCGCCACACGGGCTGCGGCGCGCTCGAGTCGCCCGATTCGCGGATCTCCGCGATGCCGGCGCGGATCGCGACCCCGGCATCCGGATTCCACTCGTCGGCGAAACCCCTCGCGAGGAACTGCCGGGCGATCTGATAGTCGGCCTGCGGCGCGCGGACCGCGAGCATGAAGCCGCCGAGGATCTCCTCCGGGGAGGCGCCCTCCGCGGGCCCGGACGGCGAGACGACGTAGTCCGGGTCGACCTCGCCGAGCGCGGGGCCAGCGACGACGGGGCCCGCCGTCGGCATGCCGCAGCCCGCGAGGGCGATCGCGGCGAGGAGCAGGGTCGCGAGGCCGGCGAGGAGGCGGGGGCGCGCATTCATGCGGGCTCCTTCGCCGGGGCGGTCTCGGTCGAGTGCACGTACTCGGGCTCGACCTCGGCAACGGGCGGGAGCGAGAGCGGCGAGGCGCTCAGGGTCTCGCCCTGGCGGCGCGGCAGCGTGAGCCGGAAGCAGGAGCCCTCGCCCGGCGCGCTCCAGGCCTCGAGCCAGCCGCCGTGGAGTGCGGCGTCCTCGAGCGAGATCGCGAGCCCCAGGCCCGAGCCGCCCGTCGTCCGCTGCCGGGACGGATCGGCCCGCCAGAAGCGGTCGAAGACCCGGTCGAGCTGCTCGGCGGCGATGCCGATCCCGTAGTCGCGCACCGCGAGCGCGACGGCGTCCGCATCCGAGTCGACCCAGACCTCGATCCGGCGGCCCTCGCCGTGGTCGATCGCATTGCCGAGGAGATTCGTGAGGATGCGGCGGATCCGGCGCGGGTCAAGCTCGGCCTCAGCGAAACCGCCCGGCGCGATGAGCACGAGTTCGCTGCCCTTCTCGGCCGCGAGCGAGGCCATCGCCCCCATGACCTGCTCGGCGAGGCGGACCGCGTTGACCGGCTCGAGCTCCATCTCCGCCGCGCCGGCGTCGAAGCGCGACATCTCCAGGAGGTCCGCGAGGAGCCCCTCGAAGCGCTGCACCTGCGTGTGGAGCAGCTCGACCGTGCGGCCCGTCTCGGCGTCGAAGGACTCGCGCCGGTCGTAGAGGAGGTCGCCCGCGAGGCGGATCGTCGTGAGCGGGGTCCGCAGCTCATGCGAGACATCCGAGACGAATCGCTGCTGGACGGTCGACAGCTCGGCGAGCTCCTTGATCTGCCCGCGCAGCGAGGCCGCCATGCCGTTGAACGAACGGGCGAGCGTCGCGAGGACGTCGTCGCCGTGGACCGGCAGCCGGACATCGAGCTCACCGGCCGCGAGCCGCTGCGAGGTCACCGCGGCGCGGTGCACGGGGCCGATGACGAGGCGGACGACGACCCACGTGATCGCCCCGATGAGGACGACGAGCGCGAGCCCGCCGACCGAGAGCGCGAGCTGCACGACGCCGAGCGTCTCCTGCGCGTCGCGGATGTCGTAGATGAGGTAGAGGGCGTAGCGCGCGCCGTGGATCGCGAGCGGGCTCGCCGTGACGATGCCGGGCGAGACGCCCCCGTCGGCGCGCCGCAGCCCGATCGACTGCCAGTTCACCCGGTCCTCGGCCTCGTCGACGAGCGACTGCCGCAGCTCGGGCGAGACGACAGCGTCGAGGTCGAGCCCCGGCGAGTTCGCGTTCGCGGAGAAGCCGCTCGGCGGCTCGCCCGGCGCGAGCTGGATCGCGTAGGCCGTGCCCTCCGGGGTCGCGACGGCGGTCTGGATCGTGCGGATCACCTCGTTGAGGATCGAGTCGATCTCGGCGTCCTCACCGGGCGTCGAGTCGAAGACCCGCTGGGCGGCGACGGTCGCGTTCGTGCTGAAGGTGAGCACCTGATCGCGGCGCGCGTCGAAGAGCGAGCCCGAGACGGAGACGGCGATCGCCGAGCCGATGCTCAGCGCCGCGACCGCGGCGAGTCCGACCGTCATGACGATCGTGCGCAGCTGGAGCGAGGAGCGCCACAGCCGGGCGATGCGGCGACCCCAGGCGCGTGGCGACAGCCAGGCCCGCACCGGTCTCAGCCCCCGGCGCGGTAGCCGATGCCGCGGACCGTCGTGACGAGCCGCGGATTGTCCGGGTCCTCCTCGATCTTCGCGCGGAGGCGCTGGACGTGGACGTTGACGAGGCGGGTGTCGGCCTTGTACTGGTAGCCCCACACCTGCTCGAGCAGCATCTCCCGAGTGAAGACCTGCTCCGGCTTGAGGGCGAGCGCGAGGAGGAGCTCGAACTCGAGCGGCGTCAGGGCAATCCGCTCCTCGCCCCGGCGCACCTCGTGCCCCGCGACGTCGAGGACGAGGTCGCCGATCCGCACGAGGTCCCCCGCCGCCGGCTGGCTCGGACGGAGCCGGGTGCGGATCCGCGCGACGAGCTCCTTCGGGTTGAACGGCTTGACGATGTAGTCGTCCGCGCCCGCCTCGAGCCCGCCCACGACATCGACCGTGTCCGACTTCGCCGTGAGCATGATGATCGGCGTGCCGGTCTCCTCCCGCAGCCGCGCGCAGACCTCGACCCCGTCCATCCCGGGAAGCATGAGGTCGAGGAGCACGAGGTCGGGGCGCACCGAGCGGAACTCGGCGATCGCCTGGCCGCCGTCGCCGCAGAAGAACGGCTCGAAGCCCTCGGAGCGCAGCACGATCCCGATCATCTCCGCGAGAGCGAGGTCGTCGTCGACCACCAGGATCCGTGCGCTCACCGTCACCTCATCGGCTCGAGTCCGTTCGGACGTTGTTGGGTTCGACCAGCGTAGTGGAGTTGTGGAAGCATAAGCCTGATGACGGACTGGGCGGCCCCGGGCGGGCGAGACGAGGCGCGGGGCGCCGCGGGAGCCGGCTCGAGCCCGCCGCCACAGCCGCGGTGGGGCGAGCTCGCGCCGCCCGGCTGGACCCCGCCGCCGCCCCCGCGGGCGAGCTGGGCGCCGCCGCCACGGCCCGGCCTCCTGCCGGTGCGCCCCCTCGCCTTCGGCGAGATCCTCACCGCGGCCTTCAACGTCATCCGGAGGAATCCGAGGCCGACCTTCGGGCTCGCGCTCCTCATGAGCCTCGTGACGATCGTCGGTGTGAGCGCGATCGTCGCGCCGATCTCCGCCCTCATGTTCGCGCGCGTCGCGCAGTCGAGCCTCGCCGACCGCGACGCGGTGACCGCGGGGGCCGTGCTCGTGACGGCACTCGTGGCGGTCGCGAGCGCGGTGCTCTCGAGCGCGCTCACGGGCGTCGTCCAGGGCGTCGTCTCGCTCGAGGTCGCCAAGGGCACCGTCGGCGAGCAGCACGGGCTGCGCAGCCTCTGGGCCGCCGCACGGGGTCGCCTCCTCGTCGTGATCGGCTGGACGCTCCTCGTCGCCGCGGTCGTCACCTTCGCATTCCTCCTCATCGTCATGCTCGCGATCGCCGTCGGCGTCGCGGGCGGCGTCCTCGGCATCGTCGTCGCGGTGCTCCTCGGGCTCCTCCTCGGCGCGGGCGCCCTCGTCGCCTCGGCCTGGGTCGGCACGAAACTCACGCTCGTGCCGGCGCTCCTCCTCATCGAGCGCCGACGGCTCGGCGAGGCGGTCCGTCGCTCGTGGCGGCTCACGGACGGCAGCTTCTGGCGGATCTTCGGCACGACCCTGCTCGTCAACGTCATCATCAACGTCGCCTCGCAGGTCGTCATCACGCCGATCTCGATGCTCGGCGGCTTCGCCTCGGTCCTCATCAACCCGAACCAGTCCGCCGACACGACCGCGGCGTGGACGGTCGCGACGCTCGTGCTCACGGCGATCATCTCGGTGCTCTTCACCGCACTCCTCATGGTCGCGCAGACCGCGCTCCCCGCCGTCTTCTACGTCGACCTGCGGATGCGCAAGGAGGGGCTCGACCTCGAACTCCAGCACTATGTCGAGCGCGCCGCCGCCGGCGAGCAGCCGCCCGACCCCTACCTCGTCGGCCTCGATCGCTGATGCAGTTCGGCGCGCCGATCGACCTCGGCGAGGACGAGGCCCGCGACCTGCTCATCACGGAGCTCGGCAAGCCGGAGTACCAGCAGGCGAGACCGAACCTCATCGACCAGGTCGGCAAGGCGATCGCCGACTGGTTCGCGAGCCTGCTCAACGGCGACCTCGGCGGCACGCCGCCCATCGTGCCGTTCCTCATCGCGCTCGGAATCGTCGTCCTCGTCGTCGTCATCGCGCTCATCGTCGGGGGCGTGCCGCGTCGGGACCGCGCGGCGGCGACGCTGGGCGCGCTCTTCGGCGAGGACGAGTCGCGGTCGGCGACCGAGATCGCCCGCGCTGCCGAGGCGGCGGCCGCGCGCGAGGACTGGTCGACGGCCGTGACGGAGATGTTCCGGGCGATCGGGCGCGGCCTGCAGGAGCGTGGGATCGTCGCCGCCCGGCCCGGAATGACCGCGCGGGCCCTCGCGGCGGACGCGGCCCGCCGTCTCCCCGGGGAGGCGGGAGCGCTCGCCGCGGCGGCACGGACCTTCGACGCCGTGCGCTACCTCGGGCGGTCCGGCACGCGCGGGGGCTTCGACTCGATCGCCGCGCTCGAGACGAGGATCCGCGCCACCCGCCCGGTCGACGCGAGGGGCCCGGCCGCGTGACGAGCACCGAGACGGACGTCCTCACGCCGACGATCCGCGCGTGGTGGCGACGCGGCCGGTTCTGGGTCGGTGCGACGGGACTCCTCATCGCCATCGCGCTCGTCACCCTCGTCGTCCGCGGGGCCGGCGGCGACGGGGCCGCGCTCGACCCGGAGAACCCGGCGCCGATCGGCGCGAAGGCGCTCGCCGAGACGCTCCGCGGGCAGGGCATCGAGGTCCTCACGACGACGCGCGACGAGGAGGTGGCGGCGCTGACCGACGCCGCGACGACCCTCCTCATCGACGACTGGCTCGGTGTCCTCGGGCCCGACGCGCTCGACGCGCTCGCAGCGCTCGGGGCCGAGCACGTCGTCCTCCTCGACCCGACGGCGGCGGCGCTCGACGCATTCCTGCCGGGCGTCCGCCGCGCCGGCGTCACGGAGGACCCGGCACCGGCACCGGGCTGCGCGTTCGCGGCCGACCTCGGTGCGGTCACGGGCCGCGCGACGCTCTTCGACCTCGGCGACCGGGCGGGCGTCGCCGGGTGCTACCCGAACGGCGCGGGGCTCGTCCGCCTCGCGACGGACGGCAGCACGACCGCCTTCGGCGCCGGCGCGGCGATGTCGAACGAGCACATCACGGAGGAGTCGAATGCGGCACTCGCGCTCCGCGTGCTCGGCACCTCGGCGCGGCTCGTCTGGTACCGCCCCGACGCGGCCGAGGCGGAGATCCCCGCGCCGCCGACGATCGGCGATCTCTCCCCTGGCTGGGTCGTCCCGGGCGCGCTGCTCCTCGTCGCGACGTTCGTCGCGGCCGCCGTGTGGCGCGGGCGCCGCATGGGACCGCTCGTCGTCGAGCCGCTCCCGTCGATCGTCCGCGCTGACGAGACCGTCCGCGGGCGCGCCCGGATGTACGCTCGCGGGCGCGCCCGGCTGCGTGCCCTCGACGCGCTCCGCATCGGCACGCTCGAGCGCGCCGCGAGCGCCCTCGGTCTGCCGAGGGGCGCCGACGTCGAGACGATCGTCCGCGGCATCGCCGCCGTGACGGGGGCGAGCGCCGCCGACCTGCTCCGCCTCCTCCGCGACGAGACCCCGGCGGGCGATGCGGACCTCCTCCGCCTGTCGACCGAGCTGCTCCGCCTCGAAGACGAGCTCGGGCGGCGGACCCGACCCGAGACGGGAGAATGACACCATGACCGAGCCCCGCACCGCATTCGAGCGGCTCCGCACCGAGGTCGCCAAGGCGGTCGTCGGCCAGGACGCCGCCGTCACCGGCCTCGTCGTCGCGCTCCTCGCCGGCGGCCACGTCCTCCTCGAGGGCGTGCCCGGCGTCGCGAAGACCCTCCTCGTCCGAACCCTCGGTGAGGCGCTCGCGCTCCGGACGAGGCGCGTGCAGTTCACCCCCGACCTCATGCCGGGCGACATCACCGGCTCGCTCGTCTACGACCAGCGCTCCGGCGAGTTCGAGTTCCGCGAGGGCCCCGTCTTCACGAACCTCCTGCTCGCCGACGAGCTCAACCGCACGCCCCCGAAGACCCAGTCAGCGCTCCTCGAGGCCATGGAGGAGCGCCAGATCACCGTCGACGGCGTCGCCCGGCCGTTGCCCGACCCGTTCCTCGTCGCGGCGACGATGAACCCGATCGAGTACGAGGGGACGTACACGCTGCCGGAGGCGCAGCTCGACCGCTTCCTGCTCAAGCTCGTGCTCGACCCGCCCGAGCGCGAGATCGAGCTCGGGGTCCTCGCGCGCCACGCCGCCGGATTCGACCCGCGGGACCTCGCCTCGGCGGGCGTCGAGGCCGTGCTCGATCCCGCGACGCTCGCGGCCGCGCAGGGAGAGGCCCGCGCCGTGCCGATCTCCGCCGACGTCCTCGGCTACATCGTCGACCTCGCGCGAGGCACCCGCCACTCCCCCTCGGTGCGGCTCGGCGTCTCCCCGCGCGGCGCGACCGCGCTCCTCGCCGCGGCGCGCGCCTGGGCCTGGCTCTCGGGCGCGGAGGGCGTCACCCCCGACCATGTGCAGACGATGCTCGTACCGGTCTGGCGCCACCGCGTCCAACTGCGACCCGAGGCGGCGCTCGAGGGCGTCACCGCCGACGCGATCCTCCGCGCGGTCCTCGAGCAGGTCCAGGTCCCCCTGTGAGCTCGGGCGGCTGAGGTGGCGCTGAGCGGGTGGTTCGTGCTGCTCGTGCTCGCGGGGCTCGTCCCCGTGATCGCGATCGGCGACCTCGCCGCGCTCTGGGCCTGGCTCGCGATCGTCGTCGCGCTCGGGGCAATCGACCTCCTCCTCGCCGGGTCCCCGCGAGCGCTCCGCCTCGAGCGGTCGCTCCCGCCGCGCGTGCGGCTCGGCGAGCCGGCCGCCTCCCGCATCACGCTGACGAATGCGGGACGCCGGACCGTCCGCGGTCTCGCCCGCGACGCCTGGTCACCGTCGGCACGGCCCCTGCCCTCGCGCATCGCGGTCTCGGTCCCGGCGGGCGAGTCGCGCACCGTGACGACGACGCTCCGGCCCTTCCGACGCGGCAGTCGGCCGGCTGGCGACATCACGATCCGCGCATTCGGGCCGATGCGGCTCGTCGCACGGCAGGCGACGATCGCCCTCCCGGGCGAGCTCCTCGTGCTGCCCGCATTCCACGCGCGCAAGCACCTGCCATCCCGCCTCGCCCGGCTCCGCGAGCTCGACGGCGCGACCTCGCTCATGCATCGGGGGCAGGGAACCGAGTTCGACAGCCTGCGCGACTACGTCCGCGGCGACGACGTCCGATCGATCGACTGGCGCGCCTCGGCCCGGCGCTCGACGGCGCCGACGCCGGAGCTCGTCGTCCGCACCTGGCGCCCCGAACGGGACCGCCGCGTCATCCTCGTCGTCGACACCGGGAGGGCAGCCGCCGCGCGGGTCGGGGATGAGACGAGGCTCGACACGGGCTACGAGACGGCCCTCCTCCTCGGCGCGCTCGCGTCGGCGGCCGGGGACCGCGTCGACCTCCTGCTCGCCGACCGCCGAGTCCGCGGCCGGGTGCAGGGCGCCGCGGGGCCCGAGCTGCTCCCCCGCATGGTCGAGGCGATGGCCCGCGTCGAGCCGGAGCTCATCGAGCCCGACTGGGCTGCGCTCCCGGGCCTCGTGCGATCGGTGACGACGCAGCGCTCCCTCGTCGTCATCGCGACGACGCCCGAGGCCCCCGAGGCCGCGCGCAGCCTCCTCGGCGTCCTGCCCGAGCTCAGCCGCAAGCACCTCGTCCTTATCGCCGCCGTCGCCGACCCGGAGCTCCGCGAGGTGCGCCGGCAGCGCGCGCGGCTCGGCGAGGTGTACCGCGCCGCGGCGGCCGAGCGGGCGATCGCCGACCAGCGCCGCCTCGCCGAGGCGGTCTCGCGGCTCGGCGGGGAGCTCCTCGCCGCGGCGCCAGCGGAACTGCCGCCCGCGGTCGCCGACCGCTACCTCGCCTACAAGGCGGCGGGGCGTCTGTAACGGGTCCCCGGAGGCCCGTGAGCACCGCGCCCGCGCGCATTCCTCACGTTTTTGATCGATTCCAGAACATCGGGCAGAATGTGCCGCATGACGACGCCGATCGACGCGCCAGCGCGCCTCCGCGAGGCCGGCCTGCGCGTCACGCGTCCGCGCGTCGCGGTCCTCCGCGCCGTCCACTCGCACCCGCACGCCGACACGGGCGCCGTCATGAGCGCCGCCCGCGCCGAACTGCCGGCGGTGTCCCACCAGGCCGTCTACGACTGCCTCGACACCCTCACGGCGTCCGGGCTCGTCAGGCGCATCCAGCCCTCCGGCTCACTCGCCCGCTACGAGACGCGGACGGGCGACAACCACCACCACGTCGTCTGCCAGGGCTGCGGCGAGATCCACGACGTCGACTGCGCCGCCGGCGAGGTCCCGTGCCTCCACCCCGTCGACGACCACGGCTACGCGATCCACGAGACCGAGGTCATCTACTGGGGCCTGTGCCCCGGCTGCGCCGCCGACGCGGCCCCCACCGACCCACCGACCCACTGACCAACCCGCTGTACCCCGGAAGGAACCCATGTCCGACGCCCAGTGCCCCGTCCCCCACGGGCAGACCGCGCCCCAAACCGCCGCGCCGGCCTCGCGCCAGATGCCCCACCCGACGCAGGGCGACCCCAACTCCGCCTGGTGGCCCAACCGGCTCAACCTCAAGGTGCTCGCGAAGCACTCCGAGAAGTCGAACCCGCTGCCCGACTTCGACTACCGCGCCGCCTTCGAGGCGCTCGACCTCGACGCCGTCAAGGCCGACATCCGCGCGCTCCTCACCGACTCGCGCGACTGGTGGCCCGCTGACTTCGGCCACTACGGCGGCAGCTTCGTCCGGATGGCCTGGCACTCCGCCGGCACCTACCGCGTCCACGACGGCCGCGGCGGCGGTGGCACGGGCCAGCAGCGCTTCGCCCCGATCAACTCGTGGCCGGACAACGTCCTCCTCGACAAGCCGCGCCGGCTCCTCTGGGAGATCAAGAAGAAGTACGGGCAGTCGATCTCCTGGGGCGACCTCATGATCCTCGCCGGCAACGTCGCGCTCGAGGACATGGGCTTCAAGACCTTCGGCTTCGCGGGCGGCCGCGTCGACGTCTGGGAACCGGACGACGACGTCTACTGGGGCCCCGAGGCGGAGTGGCTCGACGACGCGAGCCGCTACCCGGCCGAGCGGACCGCGGAGGCCCTCGAGGACCCGCTCGCCGCGGTGCAGATGGGGCTCATCTACGTCAACCCGGAGGGCGTCGGCGGCAACCCGGACCCGCTCGAGCTCGCGCACGACATCCGCGAGACCTTCAAGCGCATGGCGATGAACGACGAGGAGACCGTCGCCCTCATCGCCGGCGGCCACACCTTCGGCAAGACGCACGGCGCCGGCCCCGCCGACCACGTCGGTCCTGCCCCCGAGGCCGCGCCGATCGAGGAGCAGGGACTCGGCTGGCGCTCGAGCTACAAGAGCGGCAAGGGCATCGACACGATCGGCTCGGGCCTCGAGGTCACCTGGACCTACCACCCGACGCGCTGGGACAACGAGTTCTTCCACATCCTCTTCTCGTACGAGTGGGAGCTCTTCGAGTCGCCCGCCGGCGCGAAGCAGTGGCGCCCGAAGGACGGGAGCGGCTCGGGCCTCGTGCCCGAGGCGGACGGGTCGGGCATGCGCGAGCCCCGGATGCTCACGAGCGACATCGCGCTGCGCGAGGACCCCATCTACCGCGAGATCTCGCTGCGCTTCAAGAACGACCAGGACGCCTTCGCGGACGCCTTCGCCCGCGCCTGGTTCAAGCTGACGCACCGCGACATGGGCCCGGCCACCCGCTACCTCGGCAAGGAGGTCCCGACCGAGGAGCTCATCTGGCAGGACCCGGTCCCGACCGGCACGCCCATGACCGCGGCCGAGATCGCGAGCCTCAAGGAGGCGATCAAGGGCTCCGGGCTCAGCGTCGCCGAGCTCGTCTCGGCGGCCTGGGCCTCGGCCTCGACCTTCCGCGGCTCGGACAAGCGCGGCGGCGCGAACGGCGCCCGCGTCGCCCTCGAGCCGCAGCGCTCCTGGGAGATCAACGTCGCCTCGGGCGTGACCGCGACGGTCGACCGGCTGAAGGTCATCGCCGCCGAGGCCGGTGCGAGCCTCGCCGACACGATCGTGCTCGCGGGCAACGTCGGGATCGAGCTCGCGGCGGAGGCCGCTGGCACGCCCGTCGTCGTCCCCTTTACGAGCGGCCGCGGCGACGCGAGCCAGGAGCAGACCGACGTCGAGTCCTTCCAGTACCTCGAGCCGAAGCAGGACGGCTTCCGCAACTACTTCAAGGTGCAGTCGAAGCTGCCCGAGGAGTACGTCCTCGTCGACCGGGCGAACCTGCTCGGGCTCACGGCGCCGCAGATGACCGCGCTCATCGGCGGCCTGCGAGTGCTCGGCACGAACTGGGACGGTTCCTCGATGGGCGTCTTCACCGAGCGGCCTGGTGCGCTCACGAACGACTTCTTCGTGACGCTCCTCGAGCTCGGCACGGAGTGGACGAGGCTCGACCCGGACGGCCACGCCTTCGCCGGGGTCATGGCCGACGGCCGCAGGCTCACGGGCTCGCGCGTCGACCTCATCTTCGGCTCGAACTCCGAGCTGCGGGCGATCGCGGAGGTCTACGGCGCGGACGACGGCAACCCGAGGTTCCTCAAGGACTTCGTCGCCGCCTGGGTCAAGGTCATGGAGGCCGACCTCTTCTGAACCCATGCAGGAATGCGCGTGGCCGTCGGAGCAGTGCCCGGCGGCCACGCGCATTCCTCCCCCGGTGATCCTCCCGGCGATCAGCGGGTGATCAGCCCGCGACGAGCCGAGCCGCACCCGCCTCGAAGGCCTCGAGGTCGCCCGTCGCGCCGAGCCGCACCGCGCGCCCGCCGAGCCCCCACTGCACCGCGAGGAAGCCCGCGAGCGCGAGCGCACCGATACCCGTCTTGACCCACCACGGCCAGTCCTGCCGCGTGACGAAGCCCTCGATGACGCCGCTGACGAGCAGCCCGATCGCGAGGGCGACGACGATCGTCACGAGCGCGCGACCGTCCTCGGCGAGCGCCTGCGCGCGCGTCCGTGGCCCCGGCGCGACCCAGGCCCAGAAGATGAGCAACCCCGCGGCGCCCGCGACGAAGATGCAGAACAGCTCGAGCAGTCCGTGCGGCGAGATGTACGCGAAGAACACGTCGAGCCGGTCGTACTCGTGCATGATCGCGGCCGTCATGCCGAGGTTCTGCGCGTTCGTGACGATCATGTACGGAACGAAGACGCCCGTGATGCCGAAGGCGACGGACTGCGCCGCGATCCAGGCGTTGTTCGTCCAGACGAGGCTCGTGAACGCCCCGCCCGAGTACTCCGAGTAGTAGCCGACGAAGTCCTCATCGGCGAGACGCTCGAGATCGACCTGCTGCGCGAGGGCGGCGATGAACTCGGGCGAGCTCGCACCCCAGAGCCAGTAGAGGCCCGCGACGAGCATGGTCGCCCCCGCGACCGCGAGGCTCAGCCACCGCACTCGGTGGAGCGCCGCCGGCACCTGCAGCACGAAGAATCGTGGAAGCACCTCGAGCGGATTCGACCTCGTCCCCGCGAAGCGGAGCCGGGCGCGCGCGATGAGGGCGGCGAGCCGCGTCGCGACGGGGCTCTCGCCGGCGGCCGACTGCGCGGCGGCGAGGTCGCTCGAGGCCGCCTGGTACCGCGCGATGAGCTCGTCGGCCTCGGCACCGCTCAGGCGGCGCTGGCGGGCCAGCTGCTCGAGGCGGTCCCACTCCGGGGCGCGAGCCGCGGCGAGTGCATCGAGATCCATGACCGTCCTGCCTGCCCGTCACCGGGCTGTGATAGCAATACTCGCATGAGCATGGCGCGCGGGGATCGGCTCGACGAGCTCGTCAGCGGCGAGGCGGTCGCCCTCGACGCGCGCCCCGCGAACTTCGCGCTCCGCGCGGCGGGCGGCGCGATCGACCTCCTCGTCATGCTCGCGGCGACCGCGCTCGGCCTCCTCCTCGCCGCCCTCCTCAGCGCCTCGCTCGGGCTCGAGCAGGCGGGGGCGACGGCCCTGACGACCGCCGCCGCCGTCCTCGGGCTCGTCGGCCTCCCGATCGCCGTCGAGACCCTGAGCGGCGGCCGCTCGCTCGGGCGACTCGCGATCGGCGCGCGCATCGTCCGCGACGACGGCGGCGCCATCGCGCTGCGACACGCGAGCATCCGAGCGCTTCTCGGGGTCGTCGAGATCGTCATGACCTTCGGCGGCATCGCAATCCTCACCGCGCTCGTCTCGACCCGCACGAAGCGACTCGGCGACCACCTCGCGGGCACTTACTCCCGGCACGAGCGCGTGCCGAAGCCCGTGCCGCTGACGACCCCCGTGCCGCCGGGACTCTCGGATTGGGCGCGCACCGCGGACGTCGCGAGGATGCCCGACGCGCTCGCCCGGCGGATCGCCCACTACCTCCGGCAGTCGGCGCGCATGCAGCCGGCGAGTCGCGCCCGGCTCGGCGCTGCACTCGCCGAGGAGGCCCGCGCATTCGTCGCGCCCGTGCCGGCCGCGCCCGCCGACGAGTTCCTCACGGCGGTCGCCGCGCTCCGCCGTGAGCGGGAGCGCGTCGCGCTCGCTCGCCAGGACGCGGTCCTCGGGCGGCTCGAGCCCGCGCTGCGTCCCCCGCACGGCATGCCGGACCGAGGCTGATCGCCCGTCAGTAGCGGTAGTGCGGGAGCTTGTAGGGGCCGCCGACCGGGACGCCGAGGTACTCGGCCTGCTCGGGGGTCAGCTCCGTGAGCCGCACCCCGAGCGCCTCGAGATGGAGCCGCGCGACCTTCTCGTCGAGCAGCTTCGGGAGCGTGTGGACGCCCGTCGGGTACTCGGCCGTCCACAGCTCGAGCTGGGCGAGCACCTGGTTCGTGAAGGAGTTCGACATGACGAAGCTCGGGTGGCCGGTCGCGTTGCCGAGGTTCATGAGCCGGCCCTCGGACAGCACGAGGATCGCCCGGCCGTTCGGCAGGCGCCACTCGTCGACCTGCGGCTTGATGTTGACGCGCTCGGCCCCCGGCAGCGCCTCGAGGCCGGCCATGTCGATCTCGTTGTCGAAGTGCCCGACGTTCGCGATGACGGCGAGGTGCTTCATGCGGAGCATCTGCTCGACCGTGACGACGCCGAAGTTCCCGGTCGCGGTGATGATGAAGTCGACCTCGCCGATGACGTCGTCGAGGCGGGCGACCTGGAAGCCGTCCATCGCCGCCTGCAGCGCGTTGATGGGGTCGATCTCGCTGACGATGACGCGGGCGCCCTGTCCGCGGAGCGCCTCGGCGGAGCCCTTGCCGACGTCGCCGTAGCCGGCGACGAAGGCGACCTTGCCGCCCATGAGGACGTCGGTCGCGCGGTTGAGGCCGTCGGGCAGCGAGTGGCGGATGCCGTACTTGTTGTCGAACTTCGACTTCGTCACGGAGTCGTTGACGTTGATCGCCGGGAAGCGGAGCTCGCCGCGGGCCGCGAGCTCGTAGAGCCGGTGGACGCCCGTCGTCGTCTCCTCGGTGACGCCCCGGATCTCCCCCGCGACGCGGGTCCAGCGATCAGGCGAGGCGGCGAGCGAGCCGCGGAGCGTCTCGAGGATGACGGTCCACTCGTGGGAGTCGTCCGGAGCGGCCGCCGGGACGGCGCCCGCCGCCTCGAACTCGGCGCCCTTGTGGACGAGGAGCGTCGCGTCGCCGCCGTCGTCGAGGATCAGGTTCGGCCCGATCCAGTCGGCGCCGGCCGCGGCGGCCTCCCCCGACCAGTCGAAGATCTGCTCGGTGCACCACCAGTACTCCTCGAGCGTCTCGCCCTTCCAGGCGAAGACGGGGACGCCCTCGGGCGCCTCGGGCGTCCCGGTCGGCCCGACGACGACCGCCGCCGCCGCTTCGTCCTGCGTCGAGAAGATGTTGCAGCTCGCCCAACGCACCTCGGCGCCGAGCGCCGTGAGCGTCTCGATGAGCACGGCCGTCTGCACCGTCATGTGGAGGGAGCCGGCGATGCGCGCGCCCGCGAGCGGCTTCGTCGCGCCGAACTCCTCGCGGAGCGCCATGAGGCCCGGCATCTCGTGCTCCGCGAGCCGGAGCTGGTGGCGGCCGGCGGCCGCGAGGCTCAGGTCGGCGACGCGGTGAGGGACTGGGTGGGGCGCGGGGGTCACGACGAGCATTCTCCCAGAGTCGGCGGGGCGCTCGGCGGGCGCTCAGGCGACGGCGGGCGCCGTGATCCGGGTGAGCAGCCAGCCCTGCGGCGGGCGCGTCCGATCGGCGTGCCGGTCGCAGAGGTCGTAGGCGTGCGGGCTCGGCTCCTGCGCGAGAGGCCCGAGGACGGCCATCTGGTCGGCGTAGACATAGGTGAGGGTCGAGGTGGCCCCCATCCCGCACCCCACTCTGCTGCACCTGCGGCTCATCGCGGCCGACGATACACTCGGGCTGTGCGACGACCCACGCGACGCGCTGCGAACACGCGCAGCCGGCACGGGCGGGCCCTCCGCAACGCGGTGACCGGCCCGTACCTGCCGCCCCTGACGACGCGCATCATCCTCTTCGAGTCGACGGTCGCCTCGATGGCGGAGTACCTCCTCGACCTGTGGCCGGAGGAGCTCGCGGGCGTCCACTTCGACATCGCGGGCCTGCCGGCCGGGAGCGTCTCCGACGAGGGCGTCGACCGCTGGCAGGTCGACCACGCGAACCGCCGCATCGTCCTCTACCGCGTGCCGATCGAGCGCCTCACGCGCTTCCACGTCCGCGACGAGTACCACCTCGTCCTCGTCATCGAGTCGTGCGTCGTCCGCGCCGTCGCGGAGCTCATCGGCAAGGATCCCTGGGATCTCGCGCCCGAGCGCTTCCGCCACTTCTGAGGCTCGTATTCCGTGACAGGAATGCGCGGTGCGCCTCGCGCGCACACCGGCCGAGCATCGTGGCTCGCCGCCGCTCGCCTCGTGCTCGGCGCGATCGCCGCGGCCGTCGCGCTCACCGCTTGGGCGCTGACGGGGCCCGTCGGCGCCGCGCCCGACGACGACTTCCATCTCGCCTCCCTGTGGTGTGCGCCGACCGCGAGCGCCGACTTCTGCGAGCCGCTCCCTGACGGCGAGCGGGGCGAGGTCCGGCTCGCCGTCGCGGGCGGCTCCCGGTGCTTCGTCATCGACGAGGCGGCGAGCGGCGCGTGCACGCGCGAGGCACTCCGTGACGACCGCCGGGCCGTCACTGACCGGGCGAACTTCGCGGTGTACAACCCGCAGGGCTTCTACACGCTCCTCGGCCCGCTCGCGGGCGAGGACATCGAGGCCTCGGTGCTCGCGGTGCGGCTCGTCGGCGCCGGCGTCTTCCTCGCGCTCGTCATCAGCGCATTCCTCCTCCTCCCGCCGGCCCGCCGCCCCGCGCTCGTGTGGGGCGTCCTGCTGACGATCGTGCCGGCGGGGCTCGACCTCATCCCCTCGACGAACCCGCAGTCCTGGGCCTTCGGCGCCGCGGCGGTCACGGCGCTCGCGCTCCTCGGGGCGACCGAGACCCGCGGGCCGAGGCGTCTCGCGCTCGGCGGGCTCGCGATCGTCGCGACCGCGATCGCGGTCGCCGCACGCGCGGACGCGGCCGCCGTCGCCCTCCTGGCGGTCGGGGTCGTCCTCATCCTCCGCCTCCGACCCGACCGCCGCGCCTGGCTGCTCCTGGCCGGCCTCGCGCTCGTGGCGGGCCTCGGCGTCACGGGACTCCTCACGACAGGCCAGGGCGACTACGTCCTGCCCCGGAGCGGCGGCTACGGCCCCGAACTCCTCGGGCTCGCGCTCACCGACGCCCTCGCGATGCCGATCCTCTGGTACCGGGTCCTCGCCGGTCCCGTCGGCTGGCAGGATGTGCCGCTCAGCCCCGCCGTCGGGATCATCATCGGCCTCCTCGTGCTCGCGGCGACGATCGCCGCCTTCCGCGCGGGCGATCGGCGGATGCGGTGGGCGCTCGCCCTCGTCATCGCCGTGCTCTGGCTGCTGCCCCTCTACCTCCTCGTCAACAACGGCAGTCTCGTCGGGATGTACGTCCAGCCGAGGTACCTCGCCCCCATCGTGATGCTCCTCGGCACGCTGCTGCCCCTGCGGGGCGCGGCGACCCTGCGGCTGCCCGGCTGGGCGGCGTGGTCGATCGCCGGGGCCCTCGCCGTCGCCCACGCGGCCGCGCTCCACGGCGTCATCCGGCGGTACGCGACCGGCACGGACGTGACCGGATTCGACCTCGACGCCGGCGCCGAGTGGTCGTCGCCGATGGGCCCGAGCCCCATGACGCTGTGGTGGATCGGCTCGCTCGCCTGGGCGCTGCTCCTCGCCGCGGCGGCCCCCCTCCTCGCCGCTCAGAAGCGGACGAGCACCTCGGAGGCGAGCTGCGCGGGCGGCTGAAGCGGCGCCTGGGCGAGCTGCCCCTCGCCGAGGCCGACGAGGGCGGCGGACAGGCCCCGGACGCCGTCGAGCGAGAGCCTCGACCCCGGCGCGACCGCGAGCCACGTCGCGGCGCCGGGAGCGAGCTCGACCGCGCGGGGCTCCCCGCCCTCGGCGGTGAGCGTCGCGCTCGCGGCTGCCGTGCCGGGGTTGACGAGCCACAGCACATAGCCCATCGCGCCGTCGGCGCTCGGCACCGCGAGCGAGCCCGGCGCGGCCGTCGCCGCCTCGGGCAGCGGGGTCGTGGCGCCGGGCGTGGTCGCCGTCGTGCCGGGCGTGCGCGCCTGGCCGATCGTCGGCAGCGCGAGGACGGCGTGGTCGGCGAGCGGCGCCGCGGGGGTGGCCCAGGCGAAGTCGATGCGCTGGGACGCGGAGAGCGTCGACGTGCGGACGGCGCCGACGAGCGGCTGGGCCGCCGTGACGATGACGGTGTAGTCGCCGGCGGCCACCTGCTCGATCGGGTACTCGGTCACGAGCCCCGGCGTCAGCGTGAGCTCGAAGGCGCGCGGGCTCGCCTCCGCGACGGCATCGTGCTCGTGGTCCGCGTGCGCATCGCCGGGCGCCGCCGCCGCGTCCTCCCGCGCCGCGAGCGCATCCTCGAGTGTCGCGCCGTGCGGGATGAGCGCGACCGTCGCGACGACCTCGGCCGCGCCGGGGGCGAAGAGCCGCAGGATGGGGAAGATGTCGTCCCGATCGACGGGTTGCGTGTCGAGCGGGGCGAGCTCCGCGGGGGCCTGCACCCGGACCCCCGGGATGACGAGGGAGCTCGACGGCTGCTGCGCGCCGACCTGGTCGACACCCCCCGTGGCGAGGGAGCGCTGGATCGACTGCTGGAGCGCCGCCGTGACGCGGCCGCCGGTGCTGACGACCCGGATGACCGGCGCGACGAGGTCGACGGCGAAGCCGTTGAGCGGCATGACCCGCTGCTCATCCGGCGCGAGCCGCACGCCACGGAGCCCGGCCGCCGAGACGACGCCGTCCTCGCCGTAGAGCTCGATGTCGACGCTCGCCTCGACCGCGCTCGGGTTCGTCAGCACGAGGAGCGAGGTGCGTCCGAGCGTCGTCGCCCCCGCGACGAGCCACTGCTCGCTCGCCGGACCCGTGCACGAGGTCGTCGCGAGCCCTGCGATGCCCCCCGCGGCGACCTCCGCCTGCAGTCCCGCCGCCGCTGGCACCCCCTCGACCGTGGGCGCCACGGTCGCGATCTCCGCGAGCGAGCCGGTCCCCGCCGTCCCCGCATTCGTCGTGCCGACGCCGCGCACCGTCAGCTCGGAGTCCGCGGTCCAGGCCGTCGTCGGCGCTCCGATCGGCGACGCTGTGGACGCGCCCTCCCCGGTGTCCGTCGCGAGCCGGAGGAGCCCACCGGGGCAGGCGAGCTGCTGGGGGGCGGCGGTCGGCGCGACGGCGATCGCCGGGGCGGCGATCGACCAGGTCGGCGGGACGATGAGCGTCGAGGCGAAGGCGATCCCGGCCGCGACCGCCGCGACAACGACGCCCGCGGTCGTCCGACCGGCGACGACCGCGACGTCGCGCCCGCTGCGCTTCGCCTTCGGTGCGTCCTCGGGGGGCGGCTCGACGGCCGCGTCCGGCTCGACGGTCACGTCTGGCTCGACGGCCGCGTCCGGCACGTCCGGCATGTCCGGCTCGGTCGGCTCCGGCACGACATTCGGCTCCTCGGCGGTCATGCGGCCTCCTCGGGTACTTCCTCGGTCGCGAGGTCGGCGTCCTTGCCGCGAGCCGCCCGCACGCCGCGGCGTCGGGCCGTCGGGATCGCCAGCAGAAGGAAGATCGCGAAGATTGCGATCTGGAGCGAGGCGCTCATGGCGCCGAGCGGCGTCCCCCACGGTCCTGGCGTCGTGGCTGGCGGCGCGGACGGCGCGTCCGGGTACTGCCAGAGCATCCCGAGCGGTGTCACGCCGATCGCGACGAGGTCCGGGTTCGCCCCGAGCGCGTCGACGGCCCGGGCGTAGGCGACGGAGCCGACGCCCCGATCGCGGAGGAGCACGTACTCGACCTGCTGATCGTCGAGCGCGGCGGCGGTGTCGAGCCCGGAGTCGGAGACGAGGTTGGCCACGAGCTCCGCGAGGGAGCGGTCGACGTCGTCGATCTCGGCCCGCGTCGTCTCGAGCGTCGTGATCCGCTCGAGCGTCGACCCGGAGCCCCGCTGCAGGATGACGGCATAGTCGGCCGTGCCGCTCGCCGTGATGTCGAGCGTGCCGAGCCCGGGGTCCGCCTCCCCCTCGGCGGCGACGAGCGCGGGCAGGACCCGCCCGCCGCTTGGCTGGACGGCGCTCGAGCCCGTCGCGGCGCTGAGGCCGATCGGGGCGACCGCGAGCACGAGCGTCACGATCGCGACGAGCGCGGGCGCCGTCGCGAAGCGTCCGAGTCCGTCGAGGGCGACGACCGCCGCGCCGAGCAGGCCGAGCCAGTAGAGGCTGATGCCGCTGCCCGGCCAGATCGTCGCGACCTGCCCGAGCGGGGTGATCGTGAGCCCGAGGACGGTCGCCCCGACCGCGGTCACGAGGCCGGCCGCCGCGACGACGAGCGCGGGGATCGATCTTGTGCCGCCCCGAAGGAAGCAGGCGAGGACCGCGAGGACCCCCAGGGGTGCGACGAGGATCGCGAGCACGATGGGACCGGTGAGGCCGCCGAGCTCGGGGATGCCGATCGCGCTCGTCAGCGTGTGCAAGGCCTCCTGCCAGCCGAGATAGTCGGCGCCCGGGCTGCCGAGCAGGAGCGCGAGGACCCTCGGCGTCTCGGCGGCGACCGGCACGCCCGGGTCGGCGAGCGGGGCGAGCGCCGCGCCCCGCCGGAGCTGCTCGATGACGAGCGGCGCGGCGAGCACGAGCGCGGGCAGCACGATGATCGCGAGGCGGTGGAGCCTCGTCGGCTGCACGATCATGAGGAGGACGAGGAGGACGACGAGCGCCGGCGCGAGGACGGGTGCGCCGGCGACGACGCCCGCGAAGAGGATGCCCGCGACGGCGGCGCGCGACCAGGATCTGCGGGCGTCGATGACCGCTGTGACGAGCCACGGCAGGAGCACGTGGGCGATGATCGGTCCGAGTCGGCCGTCTGAGATGCCGGCGATGAGCGGCGGTGCGATCGCCCAGCCGACGGCCGCGACCGCGGGCCCCCAGCCGATGGGGCTCAGTCGGGCGGCGGCGAACCAGCCCCCGAGTGCGGCGAGCGGCATCGCGGCGATGAGGACGATGACGATCGCGAGGTTCGGCGACCACCAGGTGGCGCTCCCGAGGACCGCGAGCATGGAGTGGAACGGGTCGGCGGTACCGACGAAGCCGCCATCCTCGAGTCGAGCCCGCACCCCGAGCGTCTCCCACAGGGAGCTGAGCGGGCCGAGCGGGGCGAGCGCGCCGCCGGCGACGGCGGGTGCCCCGATCCAGCGCCCGAAGACGGCGATGCTCGCGACCGCGGCGAGGAGGACGGCCCACGCGCCACCCGAGGCGAAGAACGGCGCGCGGCCGCGGAGCGGCTCGGGGATATCCGCCGTGCGGGTCTCGACGGCGATCGCACGGTCCTTGAGCTCCGCGGCGTCACGGCCCGTCACACGGAAGGGCGTGATCGCGTCCCACCCGACCCGGCGCGTGCGGGCGATGTCGCCGCGAGCGCCGACGACGGTCCCGTCGAAGAGCGCCCGGAAGCCGGCGCCGAGCTCGCCGAGGACGAGCCCCGGGCGCTTCGCGAGGAGCTGCCAGATCGCCCGGCCGATCGCCGTCGGCAGGATCGCGAGCCAGTTGAGGACGAGCCCGATCCCGCTCGCGTAGACGAGGCGCCGGTGGAGCTGCGCTGTGCGCCGAAGGCGGTTGCGCGTCCCCGCGCTGAGTCGGCGACGGCCGAAGAGCTCGACGGGCCCGGCGGAGGCGACCCGCGCATTCGGCACTCGCTCGACGCGCGCGCCCGTCAGTCGCGTGCGGATGCCGAAGTCGAGGCCCGCATCGATCGTCGGCAGGCCCTCATCGAATCCGCCGAGCCGATGCCACAGCGCCGCCTGGACGAGCATGCCGGGGACCGCGAGGCCGAGCACATCGGTCACGCCATCGTGCTGCGACTGGTCGAGCTCCTCGACGACGAGCTGGATCGACTCGCCCGTCCCCGTGAGCGCCTCGCCGTAGGCCTGGATCGTCGCCTTGTCGTCCCAGCGCATGAGCTTCGGCCCCGCGACGAGGACCGATGGCGAGACCTCGACCGCCCCGAGGAGCGCCTCGAGGGCGCGCGGGTGCGGCGCGTTGTCGTGGCCGAGGAACCAGTACCACTCCCGCTCGTCCGTGGTCGGGACGCGGCCGAGCACGGACTGCGCGGCCTGGGCGAGCGAGCCGCGCCGGGTCGTCGCGACCGTGATGCCCGGGAGGTGCTCCTGGAGGATCCGCAGCGAGTCGTCGGAGGAGGCCGCGTCGATCGCGAGGATGCGGTCGGGGCGCCGGGTCTGGGCGGCGAGCGCCTCGAGCGTGGCGGGGAGGTACTTCGCGCCGTTGCGGGCGACGAGGACCACGGTGACAGTCGTCATGACGCTCTCACGCTAAGCGCCGCATGCCCGGGCGCCAGGATGGCGCACCGCGCTGCGAGGAATGCGCGGGGTAGCGTCTCAGGCCCGGCGACGGAGGCGACGGCGCTCGCGCTCGCTGAGGCCGCCCCAGATCCCGAATCGCTCGTCGTTCTGGAGCGCGTACTCGAGGCACTCGGCCTTGACCTCGCAGGAACTGCAGATGCGCTTCGCGTCGCGGGTCGAGCCGCCCTTCTCCGGGAAGAAGGCCTCGGGGTCGGTCTGTGCGCAGAGCGCGTCGACCTGCCAGGCGAGAGGGCTGTCGTCCTCGTCCGCGGTGGGGCGCCTGACACCGGGGACACCGAGACGAATCGGGTCGACGAACCAGTCGCCGGGTACTGCGCCGTGCGGGGTGGATCCGGTCATCGGCACTCCTTCCGGCTCGCCGGACCGAAGCGATCCTCCGGCCCGAATCCACTGCGACGCTCGCGATGGACTGGAGCAATTACACCCCTGTAATTCGATGCCGTCAAGTCTCGGCCGTTACACCGCCGACACCGACCCGAGGGTTTGCGACACGCCGGATCAGGGTGCTATTGGGCGATGTACAGCTCGCCCTCGCCCACAAGGTCGAGCTCGGACTCGTCCGGGCTCGCGAAGACCGCGGCCCCCCGAGCGAGGCTCGCCGACGACCGGGCCCCGCGGACATCGAACTCGCCCGAGACACAGATCGCGACCGCGGGGCCGGCCAGCGCGAGCCGCGCATTCGTCTCGACGCGATGCAGACGGAACGGCGGCGGGTCTCCCGGCGGCACGAACTCCGCACCCCCGCCCGCCGCCGCGACACCGGCCAGGCGGTGCGGCGCCTGCGCGTCCGGCGTGAGGAGCTCGGCGAGCTCGGCGAGATCGATGTGCTTCGGGGTGAGCCCGCCTCGCACGACATTGTCCGAGGCGGTGAGCAGCTCGATCCCGACCCCGCGGAGGTAGCCGTGGATCGTGCCCGGGGCGATCGCGAGCGCCTCGCCGCGGCGGAGGACGACGTGATTGAGCAGGAGCGAGGCGGCGACGCCCGGGTCGACCGGGTACCGCTCGGCGAGCCCCGCCTGCACGGGGAACTCGGTCGCTCGGCTCGCGAGCGCGGCCCGGATGTCGCCGACCGCGGCGACCGCATTCGGCGCATCGGACAGCAACCAGAGGAATGCGTGCCCCATCGTCGCGTCCCCGAGCCGCTCCCGCAGCCCCTCGAGCCCGTCGAGGTCCAGCCGCGCCAGGTCGGCGCGGACCTCCCCCGCCGCGCGGAACCCCGCCTGCGCCTCGAACCGCTCGCTCACGGCGAGGATGATCTCCGTCTTCGCATACGGGTCGCGGTAGACCCGCTCGGGCGCATCCACGGGGACGCCCGCCGCCGACTCCCTCGCGAAACCGGCGGCCGCCTGCCGCGCATTCGGGTGCACCTGGAGCGAGAGCGGCGCGTCCGCCGCGAGCACCTTGAGCAGGAAGGGCAGCGGGCCGGAGACCTCGGCGAGCGGCCGGCCGTCCGCGACGAGCCCCGCCGGACTGCCCGCGTGTGTGCCGAGCCACAGCTCCGCCTCGGGGCCACCGGTGCGCGGGAGCCCGAGCAGCCCGCTGATCGCGTCGACGCCGCCCCAGGCGTAGTCGCGCGGGGTGTTCGTGATGGGGGTGAGCATTCGGGCCTCCAAGTACCATTGTGGCGTGAGCTTCGTGCACGACACCGCCGATGTCGCCGCCTCCGCGCAGATCGGCGAGGGCTCGAAGATCTGGCATTACGCCCAGGTGCGCGAGGATGCCCGCCTCGGCGAGAACTGCATCATCGGCCGCGGCGCCTACGTCGGCACGGGCGTCGAGCTCGGCGACAACTGCAAGGTGCAGAATTACGCGCTCGTCTACGAGCCCGCGAAGCTCGCGAACGGCGTCTTCATCGGCCCCGCCGTCGTCCTGACGAACGACCACTTCCCGCGCGCGATCAACCCGGACGGCTCGATCAAGTCCGCCCACGACTGGGAGGCGGTCGGCGTCACGATCGGTGAGGGCGCCTCGATCGGTGCGAGCGCGACCTGCGTCGCCCCCGTCACGATCGGCGCCTGGGCGCTCGTCGGCTCCGGCTCGGTCGTCATCAAGGACGTGCCGCCCTTCGCGATCGTCGTCGGTTCGCCCGCGCGCCAGGTCGGCTGGGCCGGCAAGGCGGGCCACCCGCTCACCGACGAGGGCGACGGCCGCTGGGCATGCCCCGTCAGCGGCGCAACGTATCTGGAATCCGACGGCACCCTGAGCGAGGTCACGCAGTGAACGCATTCATCCCCCCGGCGAAGCCGATCATCGGCGATGAGGAGCGAGCCGCGGTCGACGCGGTGCTCCGCAGCGGGATGGTCGCGCAGGGACCGGAGGTCAAGGCCTTCGAGGAGGAGTTCGCCGCGCACTTCGTGCCGGGGCGTCCGGCCGTCGCGGTCAACTCGGGCACCGCGGGCCTCCACCTCGGCCTCCTCGCGGCGGGCGTCGGCGCGGGCGACGAGGTCATCGTGCCGTCCTTCACCTTCGCCGCGACCGGCAACTCGGTCGCGCTCACGGGCGGCACCCCCGTCTTCGCCGACATCGAGCCGGAGACCTTCACCCTCGACCCGGCGGCGGTCGAGGCCGCGATCACGCCGCGGACGAAGGGCATCCTGCCCGTCCACCTCTACGGCCACCCGGCACGAATGCGCGAGCTCGCGGCGATCGCGGAGCGCCACGGGATCGAGCTCTACGAGGACGCGGCCCAGGCCCACGGCGCCTCGCTCGACGGCACGCCGGTCGGCGGCTTCGGCCGCTTCGCGATGTTCAGCCTCTACCCGACGAAGAACATGACGAGCGGCGAGGGCGGCATGGTCGTCTGCGCCGACGAGACGGTCGCGAGGAATGTGCGGCTGCTGCGCAACCAGGGCATGGAGCGGCAGTACGAGAACGAGGTCATCGGCTTCAACGCCCGGATGACCGACATCCACGCGGCGATCGGCCGCGTCCAGCTCACGAAGGTCGACGCCTGGACGGCGACGCGGCAGGCCAACGCCGCATTCCTCGACGCGAACCTCACCGGCGTCGTCGTGCCGCCAGTCGCCGACGGGGCCGTGCACGTCTACCACCAGTACACGATCCGCGTCGCCGAGGACCGCGACGGTTTCGCGGCGGCGCTCCGCGAGGAGCACCAGGTCGGCTCGGGCATCTACTACCCGATCCCGAACCATCGCCTGCCCTCGCTCGCGCCCTACGCGCCGGGGCTCGAGCTGCCGGAGACCGAGCGCGCGGCCCGCGAGGTGCTCTCGCTCCCGATCCACCCCTCGCTCAGCCAGGACGACCTCGAGCGGATCGTCAGCGCCGTCAACGCGGTCGCCGCCGCCGGCGCCTGAGCCCCCGCCGCGGGAGGCTCCGACCCGGAGCGATCCGCCCGCTCAGCGCGGGGCGATGAGGCGTGGCTGCGGGCCCTCGAGCCGCGCGATCGCGATCTTCACCTCGACGAGCTCGTCTGTGACGCCATCGATCCGCCGCGTGAGCTTGTCGTCGACCGCGTCGATGCGACGGGTCAGTTTGTCATCGACTGCGTCGATGCGCTGCGTCAGCGTGTCGCCGGCCGCGTCGATCCGCCGCGTGAGCCGGGTCTCCATCGAGTCCATGCGCGAGTCCATCCGCCGGATCATCCAGCCGAAACCGGCCGCGACCGTCAGCATCATCCCGACCGCCCCGCTCACCAGCGTGATGACCTCGGCTGACACGTACATGCCTCCATTCTGCCTTCCGCCTCGTTCGATGTCATGAGGCTAGGACCGATCTCCCACGCCAGTCGGGCCGATGACGCCCCGCCTGTGGACAGACGCCCCGCGTTTCGCCGTGTGCATGACGACTACGCTGGAGGACCGTGAGCGGACACCCGGAGAACGGCAGGACGTTGCGAGCGGGCCTGGTCGGCCTCGGGGTCATGGGGCGCAACCATGCCCGTGTCCTCGGCAGCCTCGAGGGCGTCGACTTCGTCGGCATCTACGATCCGGCGCCGAACGTCCCGCCGACGGTCGAGGGCCGCCCGGTGGTCCGCGAGCTCGATGAGCTCATCGCGCTCGGCATCGACTACGCGGTCGTCGCCGCCCCGACCGTCTTCCACCTCGAGATCGGCATGCGCCTCGCGGACGCCGGCATCCACGCCCTCATCGAGAAGCCGGTCGCCTCCACGACCGAGGAGGCCCGCACCCTCCGCGACCTCTTCGCCGCGAAGGGGCTCGTCGGCGGCGTCGGCCACATCGAGCGCTACAACCCCGCGCTCCAGGCCGCCCGCGCCCGCATCGCCGACGGTCAGCTCGGGGAGATCTACCAGATCGCGACCCGCCGCCAGGGCCCCTTCCCCGGCCGCATCGCCGACGTCGGGGTCATCAAGGACCTCGCGAGCCACGACATCGACCTCACCGCCTGGGTCGCCGGCCAGGAATTCGTCTCCGTGAATGCGCGGACCGCGCACCGCTCCGGCCGCCCCCACGAGGACATGGTCACCGCGGTCGGCACGCTCTCGGGCGGCACGATCACCTCGCACGTCGTCAACTGGCTCACCCCCTTCAAGGAGCGGGTGACGATCATCACGGGGGAGAATGGCGTCCTCGTCGCCGACACCCTCACCGCCGATCTCACGTACTACGAGAATGCGCGAGTGCGGGTCGAGTGGGACCCCGCCGAGTTCCGCGGCGTCGCCGAGGGCGACGTCACGAAGTACGCGCTCGAGCGCAAGGAGCCGCTCCGCGCCGAGGCCGAGGCCTTCCGCGACTCGGTCCTCGCCGGTGAACCCCGCGGCATCGTCACCCTCGACCAGGGGACGCGCGTCGTCGAGATCGCCGAGCAGATGGCGGCGGACGGGCAGGCCAAGCGGGCCTGATCGAGGAGGCTCCGCGCATTCGTCGCCGCGGATCAGCGGGATGGACCTCCGGCGTCGTCGAGCATCGGTCGCATCACTCGCCAGATCGGTCCCGCGAGCGATCGTGCCGCGTCCGTGGTGAGGTGGTGCGCATCGCGGAACAGCAGGATGTCCCCGATGATGGTGCCGCACCGCGCCTCATCGCAGAGATAGTTCGTGAGGTCAAGGAACTGCGCCCCGTGTTGCAGCGCCGTCGACTTCTCAGCTGCCACCCAGTCGTCGGACACCGCGTTCGCTCGGGGCACATCGCACGGCCGTGTGTCGTCGATATGCATCGAGAGGCAGATCGCCGGGGTCGCCTCGAATCGCGGGGTGTCGGCGATGACCAGCACAGGTAGAGCGAGCGCATCGATGACCTCACCGAGACCCGCCGACCATGTCGAGATCGGAATTCCCCCGTCGGCCTGACCCGGCTGATCCGACATGTTCGAGATGATCACGAGGTCAGGTGCACTCCGACGGATCTCGTCGATCACCGCGCGTCGCCACGTCGTGCATTGCGTGTACGGGACACCATCAGTCAGGACGTCGACGTCAGCCGATGGGCACGACGACTTCGTGTACGAGTCGATCGCGAAGCTGGCACGCGACGACAGCAATTCGAGGGCCGGAAACCACTGCGCCGCATGCGAATCCCCGAAGATTGCGACCCGCAGATCGGCATCGACATCGCCGTAATGGCACTGCTGAACCGTGACGTCCTCCACGCTCGCGTGACAGCCATCCGCATAGATTCGCGGCGCGTCGGCAGCGACGTCGGCGAGGCTCGGTCGCAGATCTCGCGGCACGAACTCGGTGAACGTCGGCACGACACGGTCGCCCGACATCTCAGCCCCGGGATCTGGCGCGATCTGGACGATCGGCGCTGGCCTCGTTGCACTCGGAACACTCGCGACGGCATAAGGCAACGTGGCCCCGGCGATCATCACCACCAGGATCGAGCACGCCAGGGCGGCCCACAGGGACCTCCGGGGTCGGGCCGTGCTCAGCCACTTGAGGTTGCGTATGGGGTTCTCGATCGCATAATGCATCGCGACCGCGATGACGAGCCCAAGTACGACGAGTCCGATTCGAGGCCAGATCCCAAGCTCACCCCCGCTCAACGGGACCACCAGGATCGGCCAATGCACCAGGTACCAGGAGTAGGAGATCGCGCCGATGAACACCATCGGACGCCGTGCCAGCACGACCCCCGGACCGAACCGGACATCGGCCTGCCCAGCGAAGATCACCGCCGCACTGCCGAGCACCGGAACGGCTGCAGCGATGCCTGGGAACGCAGTCCGTTCGTCGTAGACGAGTGCAGCACCCACGATCATCGCGAGCCCCGCCCAGCCGATGAGCGCACGGGCAGCTCCTGGTATCCGCCCCGCGAGCCGGGATCCGGCGATAGCGAGCAACGACCCCGCGCCCAGTTCCCAGGCCCTCGCAGCGATCCCGAAATACGCCCACGGCGGTGACTGATAGGTGAGCCACCACCCGTACCCGAAGGACGCCGCGACCAGAACCGCGATCACGACGCCGACAACGCGACTACGACGCCGCGAGACCGCCCAGAGCACCACGAGGATGAGCGGGAGGACGAGATAGAACTGCTCCTCGACCCCGAGCGACCAATAGTGCTGAAAGGGCGACGGTGACGTCTCTGCGAGGTAGTCGGTGCCGCGTACCGCGAGGGCGATGTTCGGCACATAGAGCGCCGTCCAGAGCGCATCCCACGACGCCCCAGCCCGAAGCACCGGCGGCATGAACAACATGGCACCTAGTAATGTCACGGCCGCCACCGCCAGAGAGGCGGGAAGAATGCGACGCGCACGCCGGGCGTAGAAGTCCGCAAAGCCGAACCCGCCAGAGTGAAGCTGCTTGAGGATCTGACCTGTGATCAGGAATCCCGAGATCACGAAGAAGACATCAACACCGATGTAGCCGCCATCGACCGGCACGACCCCGGAGTGATACGCGACCACGAGAAGCACCGCGACCGCGCGGAGTCCTTGAATGTCGAGACGGAATCCGCTCCTGTGACTCGCGCCGACGCCAGCGGCCGCTCGCTGCAAGGTCCGGGGGCTCACCCGGTGAGCGACCCGTACTGGAACGCCTGCGTGCACACCCCATCAGCACACACCGGATTCGCAATCGGCCAACCCAACCAACCCCGGTTCGCCGACTCCGCCAGATACGCCGAACGAATCGGCTCGATCAC